>Ga0102594_1000123_pt1 | contig 122529 bp, 109 predicted proteins | sample AraplaCol_mLB_r2_2_FD_76863 | JGI IMG/M metagenome (GOLD analysis project Ga0102594, IMG submission 76863) | Arabidopsis root microbial communities from North Carolina, USA - plate scrape MF_Col_mLB_r2 (SPADES assembly) (version 2) | ecosystem: Host-associated > Plants > Roots > Endosphere... | reverse complement strand
TGGCTACAGCTTATCATCTCGGCCAGCGTCAGGCTAAAACTTTAGTACTGGAACAATATACTTTTGTGAATCAGCTGGGCAGCTCTGCAGGCGTATCACGTCAGTTCCGGATTCCGTATCCGGATGAATATATGGTACAAATGGCTCTGGATGCAGAGCCCTATTGGAATGAATTACAGAAAAAGACAGATACCCCATTGCTTGACAAAGTAGGCACACTCTGGTTTGGAGATCCTGAAGTACACTCCACTGAAGGAAATATTGCTGAAGCAGAGAAAGCATTACAGGCTTTAGGCGTTCCTTATACTACTTTAAAGTCAAAGGAAATTGAAGAAAAGTATCATTTCAAAAACCTACCGGATAATTATACCGGCCTGTTTCAACCCGATGGGGCAAGCATTAATTTCAAGGCAACTATTGAAACACTTTTAAGCCTTTGTCAGAAAGAAGAAACCGTAGAACTCAGAGAAGATTCCCCAGTACTTGAGATTAAACAAAACGGTGATCTTTTTGAGCTTACCACTCCGAATGGAATTTATATCGCAAAAAAACTGGCCATCATTCCCGGACCTTATATCAACAGTGTGATCAATCTTCTTGATTTTAAAATAGAAGCCACTTACTGCAATATGTCTTCTGCTTACTTTAAAAAGACAGATCCTGCAATACAATATCCAACCTGGTTTGTATTTCAGAACGCAACGGGAGACAATGGTAATCAGTTTTATGGTTTCCCTTCCGTGGAATGGGATCACCCGGAATACATCCGTGTAGCACCGGATTTTGTGATCAAACCTCTGGAAGAACCAAGTGACAGAACATTAATTCCCAATCCCCAGGAACTGGCCTACACTTCCGAATGGATAAAAAACCATATGACCGGCCTCAGCATTGTTCCGGAATATACTTCAACATGCCTCATCGCCTTAAGTACCATCCCTAATAAAGAACTGCTGATTGATTTTGCACCGCCTTATGTACCGAACCATAAAAATATTGTGGTGTATGCTACAGGATGGGCTGCCAAATTCACTCCTTTCTTAGGTAAAATCATGTCGGATCTTGCATTAGACGGGCATACTGATTTTGACATCACTCCATTCCGATTAGGATATAAATATTTCTTAGCACTTTAAAAATTATAAAACCATGAATCAAGAAAACGTCAATAAAAATACACCGCTGTATCCAGGTATGCAGCCCGACCTTAAAGTAGAAGTAGCCATTATAGGTGCCGGAACTTCCGGATTGTACACCGCTTTTCGCCTGGTAGCAGACCAGAAATACAAAGGTCATGAAGTACAGATCTTTGATATGAGTGACAAATTAGGCGGAAGACTGGAATCCGTAATTATGCCGGGAATGAATTTCTGGGGAGAACTTGGAGGAATGCGTTATCTGACTTCTCAGGAAATTGTAACAACCCTGATAGAAGGTTACCCCCTGAAAGAAACAGATCTGAGCAAAAGAACCCCTGTTCTGAAAGATAAGATGACTCCTATTCCATTCCATATGGGAGAACCTGAAAAACTGTTGATGTACATCAGAAAAGAACGTTTCAAACAAAATGCATGGACAGAAGAACAGAAACATGATAACAAACTGATTACCCGCTATTATCTGAATGAAGGGGATGAAGGTTTCAGTTCTGATCAGTTATTCAATAAAATCATTTATAATGTTTTAATGGCAGATGCATGGGTAGCTGAAAATTATAAAGAACTGATTACTGCAGATCCTAACGGATATGATTATACATTTAAACTGACCAGCCGCGACTGGGATGTAATAAAACCAAGGCTGATGTACAATTTCCCTGGTTCTCCTTATGACAAGCGTCTGGTAAATGATATCGGTTTCTGGAACTTAATCAAAGATCAGGTTTCTCAGGAAGGGTATGAATTCTTAGCGAACGCCGGAGGATATTATTCCAATACCATCAACTGGAACTCTGCAGAAGCATTTCCTTACATGGTAGGAGACTTTTCTGCAGACACAACCTACAAAACCATTGAGGAAGGCTACGACAGCATTGCCTATGCAATAGCCAACACGTATATGGAATATGAAGGAGCACGCATCTGGTCTGAAAACAAACTGATTACTTTTACCAAAGACCATCACTTGACCGCTACTCATAAATACGAATTGACTTTCCTGAATATACAGAGTAACACTACCTGGAAAGTATACGCCAACTCAATCGTATTGGGTATGCCGAGAAAATCACTTGAACTTCTGGATCAGAATAACTTCTTTTTTGATGCCAACAGACACCAGAAACTGAACGAAAATATCCGTTCCATCATCATGGAGCCCGCATTTAAAATTCTTATGGGCTTTGAACGTCCCTGGTGGAGAGATCTGGGGATTGATTCCGGACATTCCATTACAGACTTACCTATGAGACAGTGTTATTATTTCGGCACTGATACTGAGACCAAAAATTCAATGTTGCTGGGAAGCTATGGTGATATGGAAACAGAAACATTCTGGAAAGCACTTTCTGATGACAAAGTGCTGTTTAAGGTAAGAGCTGCAAGATCTGCCTCACTGGAAGAACTGCATAAGTTTGATGATGTTCAGGCTACAGAATTCATGGTGAATGAATTGATGAATCAGCTGAAAGAATTACACGGAATAGATATTCCTCAACCCTACGTAACCTATTTCAGAGACTGGACAGATGATCCGTACGGTGCAGGATATCATGCATGGAAAGCAGGTTTTTCCGTAAAAGAGGTGATGCCTTATATGAGAAAACCGTTGATGGATGAGCAGATTCATATTATCGGGGAAGCGTATTCTGATCAGCAAGGCTGGGTGGAAGGAGCCTTCTGTGAAGCGGAAAAAATGCTTCAGACCCACTTTAAATTAGACTGGCCCTACTGGTTAGATCCTGAATATTATTTAGGATGGTAACCATGTATCCATAGTAAGGTGATGTATATAGTAAGCTCCGGAATCATCCGGAGCTTTATTATTCCCGTATTTCCAGTAAACATTCCCCGGACAATCTTCTGTGAGATCTTCTATGACATTGTTTTAAATACAATTAAAATTTTAATTCAATTCTTTCTTCATGGTAATTATTAATTTATTACATTTGTATAACTAGTTATATAATCAATTATACTTATGGATTTATTTGAGAAAACAGGAAAGATTGCTTTGGGGAGCCGGTTGCGGTTTATGGCTTCAAATATTACAGAAGAAGCAGCAAAGATTTATGAACTTTATGGTGCTGACTTTTCACCAAAATGGTTTCCCGTATTCTTTGTCCTCTCCGAAGGTGGTTCAAAAACCATTACCGAAATCGCTGAAGAAATAGGACATTCTCAGCCATCAGTAACCAAAATTATCAAAGAAATGACCACTGCAGGATTGGTTAAAGACAATCAGCAGTCAGATGATAAGAGGAGAAATATTGCCGTACTTACAGAAAAAGGAAAAGAGCTTTCTGAAAATATAAAAATCCAGTGCACAGATATTGATCATGCTATTGATGAAATGATTGACGAAGCAACTCATAATCTCTGGGAAGCACTTGCAGAATGGGAACACCTTTTTGAACAGAGATCCTTGCTTTCAAGAGTAAAGGAACAGAAAAAAATCCGCGAAAGCAAAAATGTAAAAATCGTTGATTATGATCCGAAATACCAATCTGCATTCAAAGCACTTAATGAAGAGTGGATCTCCGCTTATTTTGAAATGGAAGATGCCGACTATAAAGCATTGGATAACCCTGAAGAATATATCTTAAATAAAGGAGGAAAAATACTGGTCGCACTCTATAATGAAGAACCGCTTGGAGTCTGTGCTCTTATCAAAATGGAAGATCCGGATTATGATTTTGAGCTGGCAAAAATGGCTGTATCACCCAAAGCACAAGGAAAAAATATAGGCTGGCTGCTGGGACAGGCAATAATCAATGCTGCTAAAGAATCCGGTGCATCAAAAATATATCTTGAAAGCAATACCATACTGAAACCCGCCATTAATCTGTACTACAAACTGGGTTTCCAGAAAGTATCCGGACGTTCAACTCCTTATCAGCGCTGTAATATTCAAATGGAATTAGATCTAAAAAAGTAAATTCTACAAGACTATTTAAAATGTACAAATCTTAATTTGTACATTTTTTAATATCAATCTATGGTAAGAATACTTTCAGAGTTTATCATAACAGCCTATTATATTCTTATTCCGTATCGCAATCATTAGTATTTTCTATTTCTCTAAGGGAATCTTAAAATGATATTTTCCTAACTTTTCAGTTTGAAACGAATTAAAGAATACTTCAGACAATTCATTCTATTTTCTGAATATTCAAAAGCAATTAACAGCAAAACCGCTTTATCATCTTATGACAGATAAAAATTTTAATCCCGGAAAAGGCTTTATATTCAGTAAACATGTGCCGGAGGAATTATCACATTTTGACAGGGTCTTTGATGTTTTCAAAGATTTGCTTACCCATACCTCCGGAGATATTGAAGAAGCCTTTGAGTGGCTGGACATGCTTGATCAGGAATATGATATTTTCAGTGATGAATATACCCTTCAGGATTTTGAAGAAGATTTGAAAAAACGAGGCTATATCAGGGAGAAAGATCCTGAAGAAGGCAATACGGGAAGTGGAAAAGGTAAAAATATATTAACCCCCAAACTGGAAGCTGCCCTTCGTGAATATGCCCTGGATCAGATTTTCGGAAAACTAAAGAAAAACGGAGCCGGAAATCACCGCACCAACAAAACAGGAATCGGGGATGAACGTGATGGCGAAAACCGTTCTTTCCAATATGGAGATGATCTTGCAGCCGTGAATATGACGGAAAGTTTAAAGAATGCACAAATCAACAACGGAATCTCAGACCTGCGGCTTACGGAAGAAGATCTCATCGTAGAGGAGACCAAACATAAGGCTCAAATGAGTACTGTTCTGATGATTGACATCAGCCATTCTATGATTCTATATGGTGAAGACCGGATTACTCCAGCCAAAAAAGTAGCCATGGCACTGGTAGAACTCATTAAGCGCAAATATCCGAAGGATTCCATTGATATTATTGTTTTTGGAAACGAGGCATGGCCCATCAAGATCAAAGACCTTCCCTATCTGAAAGTAGGCCCTTATCATACCAATACGGTAGCAGGTCTGGAGCTCGCTATGGATATCCTTCGCAGAAAAAGAAATACCAACAAACAGATTTTTATGATCACTGATGGAAAACCCAGCTGTATTCAGCTACCCAGCGGTGAGTTTTATATGAACAGCTTTGGTCTGGATGAAAAAATTGTTAACCAATGTTTCAACAGAGCAGCACAGGCAAGAAAACTGAAAATCCCTATTACGACCTTCATGATTGCTCAGGACCCTTATCTGCGTCAGTTTGTGGAAGAATTTACAGCTCAGAACAAGGGAAAAGCCTTCCTCACCGGACTATCCGGTTTAGGACAAATGATTTTTGAAGATTACGAAAAAAACAGAATAAGAAGAATATAAAGATCCGATTTTATATCATTTAAAAGTAAAAATCAGATTGTATAAATAGTATTACAAGACAATGAAAAACGATATTACATTCAAAGAATTAAAAAAATCCGGTTATACTCATAAAACAATTAATGAGGAAATTCAGGCCAACTTAATTGCGAGGATTAAAGCTAAAGAACCTGTATTTGAAGGCCTTTGGGGATATGAAGACACGGTAGTGCCCCAATTGAAAAAAGCAATTCTTGCCGGTCACCACATCAATTTATTGGGACTGCGCGGACAGGCAAAAACCAGAATTGCAAGAAGCATGGTTAATCTGCTTGATGAATATATGCCCATCGTAAAAGGATCAGAAATTAACGATAGTCCGTTTCATCCTATTTCAAAATATGCCAGAGATCTGATTGATGAACTGGGTGATGAAACTCCAATTTCATGGGTACACCGTTCTCACCGTTTCTACGAAAAACTGGCTACTCCGGATGTGAATGTTGCAGATTTAATTGGCGATATAGATCCTATTAAAGCAGCAACCTTGAAACTACCCTATTCCGACGAACGTGTTTTACATTACGGAATGATTCCACGTGCGAACCGTTCTATTTTTGTTTTAAATGAATTACCGGATTTACAGGCCAGAATTCAGGTTTCCCTGTTTAATATTTTGCAGGAAGGAGACATTCAGATCCGTGGTTTCCAGCTAAGAATGCCGCTTGATATTCAATTTGTCTTCACAGCAAATCCTGAAGATTATACCAACAGAGGAAGTATTGTAACTCCACTGAAAGACAGAATCGGATCTCAGATTTTTACCCATTATCCGAAAACTATCGCGCTTGCAAGACAGATTACAGAACAGGAAGCATTGATTTCAGCTGAAGATAAAGCACAGATCCAGATTCCTGATCTGGCGAAAGATCTTTTGGAAGAAGTTGCTTTTGCTGCCCGTGTCAGCGAATACGTGGATGCAAAAAGCGGTGTCAGCGCCCGTCTTACGATCAGTGCTATGGAAAATTTAATCGCAGCAGCCAAATTACGTTTGATTGAATCCGGTGCAGAAAGAACAACGGTTCGCCTGCTTGATTTTATGTCGATTATTCCATCCATCACAGGAAAAATCGAACTGGTATATGAAGGAGAGCAGGAAGGTGCAGATTATGTTGCCAAAATATTAATTGATAAAGCGGTAATGACCCAATTTGAAAGCCTGTTCCCACGTATTTCAAAACTGGAAAAAGAAGGAATCAAAACGCCGTACACTGATCTGATCAGATGGTTCAACAAAAATCATTTAGAGCTTAATTACAATGATACGGATGAAGAATTTTATGCTAAACTTGATAAGATTGAACCATTAACCACTGTAGTGGAAGAAAATACCTCCGAGCTGAGCAAAGAAGACCAGAATTTCTGCAAAGAGCTGGTGCTATGGGCACTAACCATCAGTAATAAAATTGACAAATCTGAAAATCAGAATGCTTTCACTTTTGATTCTCCTGGAATTGGTCAATTCTTACGCAACTAAAATCAGTAAGATAATATAAAAGTAAGAGGCTGTCTCAAAAGTAGCCCCTCTCTCGGACTCCTGCCTGACAACTTTTGTCATTTAGGAAATTCTCAGAGCGTTAATTTACCTTTTGAGACAGCCTCTTTTTATTTTGTTTCTGAAAGACTTCGTCTCCAGAAATCAGAAATCAAAAGTCTCATAAACTTGATTAGCAAAACGATTATTTTAGACTTTATACCAGATTGTCATTTTTAAGCACAGCAGAACCGAAAGGGTTGTCCACCAGCCATAACCATTCTCCTTCTTCATTTCTTTTCATGATACAGGAAGTATTGCCTGTCATATGAAGAGGATGTCCATCCGGAGCAGTTCCTGTCATTTCCCACTGATCCTGCCACATGGCCAGATCATTTACAACAGTTATATGGGGAGTTTCGCCCTGGATATCCATTTTTAAGCGGCAAATCTCATTCATAGCCAACGCTATCTGATCAAGCCCTCTCAGCTCTCTCCCATCCCTGTCAATGTAGACAGCATCAGGATGAAAACAGCTTAATGCTCCCGCAGCATCTCCATTTTTTATACAGTGACGGAAATAGGCTACGGCACCTGCTTCTGTTTTTCTGTCAAAGTTTTGCATTTATTTTAGATTTCTGGAGTTTAACTCTTCGTCTAGCTGTTTTTTATTTTTATTCCAGCGGCTGGCAATAGAACCTATAAAAAATAATGGTAAGACAGTCAGAAACCCGAAACCGTCAGTTATTGTACTGTAAATCGAAATACCAACCATTACTCCCAGAAGTACAGCATTGAGAATATTGCCGGATTTAGCTTCTTTTTTCTTTTCTAATAATTCCTGGTCGGTTAATTGTGACAATTCTTTTTCCATGGTTTGTTTCAGGTTTTTTAGTTGTTTTTTGTTTTTAAAATGGTAAAAATTATGGTTTCCGGATCTGTTTTTACCAGAAGCTAAAATACAATTTTGCTGAGATATTTTTTATTTCTTTTATTTGTAATGAGTTTCAGACTTTATTTTTCTGAAAACTTCAAGCGTATGGAAGACAGCCTGAATTGTATCTACAGAGTTATCAATTACATGGAAAAGAATTATGACCACCCTGTTTCTGTAAAGGAACTGGAAGATATTTCACATTATTCTTACCGGAATATCCAGCGTATTTTCAAATACAGCTGCGGAGAAACAATAGGTGCTTTCCAGCAAAGATTAAAAGTGGAAAATGCCTATAAACGGATTCTGTACACTCAGGAAAATCTTACCTCCATTGCCATTGAAGTGGGTTTTGCCAATATCGCTTCCTTTTCCAAGGCTTTTAAACAACATTTTGGGATTTCCCCTAAAACTGCAAGACAAAGTAAGGAGCAGCTCCTTTGTGGAGATGCAATCCTCCCCATTACCTCAGAAGTAGTACTGAAACCCGAAATTGTTTATCTGAAGCCTGTGCAGGTATATTATCAGAGCATAAACACCTATTATAACAATGAAGAAATTGAAGTACTGTGGGAAAAATTTATGGAAAATGATTTCTCTGGCACCGGAGCAGAATATTTCGGGGTCATAGCCGACGAACCGTTAATAAAAACAGAAATCAACTGCCGTTATGACGCTTGTTCATCTGTTCAATCCGAAACTAGAAAGTTACCTTCAAAAATGATATTCGGAGGCAAATATGCCCGCTTTACCCATTCCGGAAGCTATGAAACAATAGACGATACCTATACAAAGATCTATGCCGGCTGGATTTTTAATTCACGACTTGAATTTTCACACACTCCTATCATCGAAAAGTATGAAAATCATGCTGAAAACGAAGATGACCAGGAAAAACAGCTGACCTATATTTTATTACCTTTGAAGTAAGTTGTCAATTTGGGACAACTTTAAGAAAAACAATCGATCTAATTTTGCTCTGTAAAAATAGATCAGTTATGCAAAAAAAGAAAATCATGTTCCCATTATTACCTCTTCTTCTATTATCCTGCTCATCAACAGACTTAACAGAATTACCGGGTATGGTACATCCGGAAACGACTGTTTACAAAATGCCTGAAGAATCAGCTCCCCATGAAGGAACCTGGCTTCAGTGGCCACACCAGTATCAATATGGAACTACCTACAGAAACCGTCTAGACGCCACCTGGGTAGCAATGACCAAAGAGCTTGTACAAAGTGAAAAGGTTCACATTATTGCTTATGACGGTACTGAAAAGAATCGTATTACAGGGCTTCTCAATACGGCAGGAGTTCCTCTTACCAATATCAACTTCAGAATTTATCCAACGGATGATTTCTGGGTAAGAGACAATGGTCCTATTTATGTAAAAGACCAAAACGGACAGTTATTTATTCAGGACTGGGGATTTAACGGCTGGGGAAACAAGGCCGATTACAGCCAATGCAATACAATTCCTTCTAAAATATCAGCAGATACCAATATTCCAAAAATCAATCTTAATTCAGTCATGATCAATGAAGGAGGAAGTGTGGAAATTGACGGAAACGGAGTGTTGATGGCTTGTAAAAGTTCTATTCTGAATAATAACAGAAATCCGGGTATGACCCAACAGCAGGCAGAAGCTATATTTACTAAAAATCTAGGGGTAACCAAATTTATCTGGTTGAATGGAAAAGCAGGTCTTGATATCACAGACATGCATATTGACGGGTTTGCCCGATTTGCCAATTCATCCACTATTATTACAATGAATCCTGATGATCTTGCCTACTGGCAGATTCCTGATGGAGATATTGATAAACTGTACGATGCTACCACAAAAACCGGAGCGGCTTATCAGTTTGTAAAAGTACCTTTAACAAGAAATGATGTGATCACTACTTACGGAAAAAATGTAGGCCGCGCTTCATACATTAATTATTATATCGCCAATAACCGTGTACTGGTTCCTAATTATAACGACCCGAATGATGCGGTTGCCAACAACATCATCCAACAGCTGTATCCTGGCAAACAGGTAGTTGGAATCGATTGTCGTAATTTATTCGCCAATGGAGGAATGGTTCATTGTGTAACCCAGCAGCAACCTCAATAAAATAACAGAAAAATAAAGCCTGCTGAAAATCAGCAGGCTTTACTGATTCGGGGCATCAGTCGTCAAAAAATAGCGTAAATTTGCTTTATCCATCTTGAAAAAGATGGTTTTCTATTATAAATATTATGAAAAAAACAGCACTTTCGTTATTGGTTCTTCTGAATATTGTTTGCCAGGCACAAAATTTTGATGTAATTCCCTTAGGAATATATGGTGGTGAGCAGGAAGACAATCTATCAGCCTATCTTGTAGGCGCTCCAAAAGACAATGCATTTCTCTGCCTTGATGCCGGTACTGTAAATGCAGGAATCCGAAAAGCGATTGAACTGAAAAGCCTTCAGGGATCAGCAGAAACGGTTTTAAAAGATCAGATAAAAGGATATTTTGTATCCCATGGTCATCTGGATCATTTATCAGGGCTTATCATCAATTCTCCGGCTGATTCCAGGAAAGATATTTTTGCGATAGCTCCTGTGATTCAGATTTTGCAGAATCATTACTTTATTACAGATACCTGGATCAATTTTGCAGATCAGGGACAAAAACCAATCCTTGGGAAATACCATTATAATGAACTTCAGGAAGGAACTGAAATTCCTGCGCCTAAAACTCCGTTTTTCATTACAGGTTATGAACTAAGCCATGTAAATCCATATAAAAGCAGTGCTGCATTGGTAAGAAGAGATGACCACTATCTGCTTTATCTGGGAGATACTGGTGCAGACCGTATAGAAAAATCTGACCGTTTGGATCAACTTTGGAACATGGCAGCTCCTCTTGTTAAAAAAAGACAGCTCAATACGATATTAATTGAAGTTTCTTTCCCCAACAGCCAGCCAGAACATCTTCTGTTCGGACACCTTACTCCTGATCTCCTGATTGAGGAATTGAGTAAGCTCAAAGAAAAAACCGGACAAAACAGTCTTGAGGGGCTCAACATTGTGGTTACTCACAGAAAACCTACAGGTGATAATCCTGAACTCATCAAAAAAGAGTTACTGAAAAACAACCCTCTAAAAGTAAATTATATTTTTCCTGAACAGGGTAAAAAAATCAGTTTACCATAACTAATAAAAAGATGAAGCAGTAATAAGCTTCATCTTTTTTATTGCATGCGTTATTACCTATAACAAATATAACAAACTAAATTACAGGTACTTACATGTGATTTATTGAAATTTTGGAGTTTTTTATTGTTTAATTGATTTATCATCGTAATATTGCAATATAAAAATAAAACAATGGGAGTTACTAAAACAGAAATTTATACTGAAGAACAAAATAAGCTGGCATCTCTGCTTAAAGTTTTGGGACACCCGGCAAGAATCGCTATTTTACAATATATCATCAATCAAAAGGCATGTATCTGTAATGATCTTGTTGAAGAACTTGGCTTGGCACAGGCAACTATCTCACAGCATTTAAAAGAGCTGAAGAATATTGGAATCATCAAAGGTTCCATTGAAGGAAAGTCTGTATGTTACTGCATCAATGAAAGCACCTGGAAGCAGTTTCAGAATGAATTCAACCTGTTTTTTAATCAGGATGTTACTATTAAACAATGCTGCTAAGCATTTTTTTGAGCTAACACATCGTAATATTGCAATATAACATTACAAAATTATAGCACTAAATTTTACTCTACTATGAAACTATCAGAAATCATAGAAATTCTCCCTACACTGGAAAATATTGAATTTCAATTAGAAAACGGAAATTTTGTTCCTGAACATTTCCATGTAACAGAAGTGGGCCAGATTGTAAAAAACTTCATTGATTGCGGAGGGGTAATCAGAAATGAAAAAGTGGTCAACTTCCAGCTGTGGGATGCAGATGATTATGAACACCGTTTGAAACCAGAAAAACTACTTCATATCATGCAGCTTTCTGAAGAAAAGTTAGGAATAGAAAACTCGGAAATTGAAGTTGAATATCAGGGGGAAACTATTGGCAAGTATGATCTGGAATTTAACGGAAAAAATTTCATACTGAAAAACAAAACAACAGCCTGCCTTGCCCAGGAAACCTGCGGAATTCCTACTGAAAAACAAAAGAAAAATCTTTCTGAATTACCTGTAAGCCCAACATCAGCTTGCACACCGGGATTAGGATGCTGCTAATTAATTGTATTAAAATCTTATGTATCCAAAATTATTAAACACGATTCAATCTCTTAAATGGGAAAATATAGAGAGTCATAGAAAAGAGATTCTGGCACCATTGATTCATTTTATCCAGCAAAAAGTGGATGACAACACAGAAATTAACCTGAATTTTATCTGCACTCACAATTCCCGCCGAAGTCATCTGGCACAGATCTGGGCACGGGCAGCAGCTTCTTTCTTTACGATTCCACTAGTTCACTGCTATTCGGGAGGAACGGAAACAACTGCATTATTTCCTAAAATTGCAGAAGTCTTGACAGAACATGGCTTTTCAGTTTTCAGCATTGCTGATACAGCCAATCCTGTATATGCTATAAAATATGATGACAATAGTCTTCCTATCATTGGTTTTTCAAAAAAATATGAGAACCCATTCAATCCTATATCCGGTTTTGCAGCAATTATGACCTGCTCACAGGCAGATGGCGGATGCCCTTTTATTCCAGGTGCGGAAAAAAGAATTCCGATCACATTTGAAGATCCTAAAATTTCAGATAATACCCCGGAACAGACTGCAGTATATACTGAAAGAAGTTTACAAATTGCAGAAGAAATGTTGTATGCTTTTTCTCAAATCAAAAGATAATCATGCAGCCCAGATTAAAATTTCTTGACCGTTATCTTACCTTATGGATCTTTCTGTCTATGGGGATAGGGATTGCTTTGGGGCATCTTTTACCGTCTATTCCTGACTTTATCAATTCACAGTCGGTTGGAACTACTAATATTCCTCTCGCAATCGGACTCATCTTGATGATGTATCCACCACTAGCCAAGGTCGACTACACTCTTCTGCCATTGGTTTTTAAAGATAAAAAAGTAATCGGTATTTCCTTATTGCTCAACTGGATTATTGGTCCGGTTCTTATGTTTGGTCTTGCTATCCTTTTTTTAAGACATGAACCCGATTATATGTCCGGATTAATCCTCATTGGACTGGCGAGATGTATTGCTATGGTGATTGTCTGGAATGATCTCGCCAAAGGAAACAGAGAATATGCCGCTTTGCTGGTTGCTTTAAACAGTATCTTTCAGGTATTCACCTATAGTTTTCTGGTGTGGTTGTTTATCAATGTACTTCCTGGTCAATTAGGCCTGGCAAGCTTTAATGTTAATGTTTCTATGCAGGATATCACAGAAAGCGTATTGATTTACCTTGGCATACCTTTTCTGGCAGGTTTTATCACCCGTTATGTCCTGATGAAATCAAAAGGTGCTGAGTGGTACAACAGAAAATTTGTACCTAAGATTTCTCCTGTGACATTGTATGCTCTGTTATTGACCATCGTACTGATGTTTAGCTTAAAAGGCTCTAAAATACTGGAATTGCCAATGGATGTCATTAAGGTAGCAGTCCCCTTGGTTATCTATTTTGTTTTGATGTTTTTTGTAAGTTTTATGATCAATAAAATACTAAGAATCCCTTATGATAAAAATGTATCTATAGCTTTTACCGCTACGGGAAATAATTTTGAACTGGCTATTGCCGTTGCCATCTCAGTTTTTGGTATTCATTCGCCGCAGGCATTTGTAGGAGTGATAGGACCATTGGTAGAGGTTCCAGTGCTAATACTGCTGGTAAAAGCAAGTCTATTCTTGAAAAAGAAATGGTATCATTAATCTCATTATAAAATAAAAAGCATCGCCGAAACAGGGATGCTTTTTTATGGATATCAGTTCTTAATCAATTTATAATTTCCACTGCCTTCATCTTTAGTTATCACATAACCATCTGTCAGTTCCAGGGTCCATCCGTCACCGGACACTTTTTTATTTTCCGTTTTCACTGGATTTGATATTGAAATTTTATCCCAATTCGGGCTCATTAATGCCCCGTTTTCAATTGTAAGAATACCCCACAAATCAGTAATCCGGATATTGGGGTATACCGTCCCCTTATCTTCTAAAGGCACAATATTTCTTGGATCAAATGAAACATTCATTTTTTCAAATTTGATTTCAAAATGAGGTTGTTGAATGAATTTCAGTTTATATTCAGCAATAAGCCTCTTAGTCTGTTCTTCTCTTTCGGTTTCCTCCTTTGTAATTGATTGTCCATTATAATGATCAGATCGTTTTTTAACTTCTTTTTGCAGGTCAGCCTCAATTCTTATATCGAATGCTTTACTGAAATAGCTGGCCAAGTCAGTTTTTGCATCAATTTTTTTATTCCAGTCCGGATCTTTTTGATACAGCAAATATCCATAAACAGGTGTTGTATAATAAGCAAATGAACGTACAAATGTGGGATTTTTCATAAAACCATCAATGCCATTCAAAAGAGATGATCTTGCCTGCTCTTTATTTCTTCCGCTCACAATGAACCCCGTAAACTCAGCAATTCCTTCATTCAGTTCCAGGAGGTTTTCTGTAGTCTCAGAACCTTTGTAAAGTGTATTCCTGTATTTCCTAAAGGTAAAGGCACTAGTGAGGTGATGCTTGTATTCCTTTTCTGAGGATGATCGGAGTGCCTGCTTTAGCGCTTCCAGTTCAAGACGTAGATAAATTCTGCCCTCCTTCTGATCCAGATGATTATTTTCCGAATTGTTAAGCGTAAATCCCAATGAAGGCTGAATGCTATGAAAAGATTCATGAGCTAAAAGATTAATTCTGTTTTCTTTATTTTCAGAAAGGGGGAGCATAACCATTGCCCATCTTTTTCCACCCCAATTGACTGCGGTATTGGCAATATTGACAGCAGCAGGTAAAATTCCAGAATAAGTAGTGCCATTACCTTTCAGAATGCCCTCCGAATCTGGCTCATTGGCAAAAAGCTCTCTGGTTTTCGGATCAATTAAAATCATAGGACCATATAAATCTTTGTTCCAAAGCCCGATATTCTTCTTTGAAGCTGTTTTTAACTCATCGAAAAAAATAGAAACAGTATCAGGGGAAATAGATTGCTTTTGTGCTTTTACACCCAATACAAATAAGAAAAAGAAAGCTGTAGCAACGGTCTGCTTCATGGTTAAATTCTTTATGGTTAAGTTTTTCTCTAAAATAGATGGCTGCATCTACAATAATACTCATATGATAAATGCAAATTAAATACTTTAGAAAGCTAATATAATGAATTACAGCAATCAAGAACAATTACAGCCCAAAAAACATATGTAAGAAGATGGCCATCCGGTTGTGGAAAAATTATTACAAACCGGAGAACGAAGAAATAAATATTTATTTGTATAAAAAATAAATCAGAGCCCATTAAATGTTGTATAGAATTATGGACAAATAAGGACTTTATCTCAGAAATAGATTATCTTTATAGGGAACGAAATTTTTATTAATAATGAAGTTAGAATTATATCAGATAGATGCTTTTACAGAATCTGTTTTTCATGGAAATCCTGCCTGTGTTGTTCCTTTAAAAAACTGGTTACCCGATGAAACCCTTTTAAAAATAGCCCGTGAAAATGCAGTAGCAGAAACCGCTTTTTTCATTGATAACGGTGATACCATTCATCTGAGATGGTTTACCCCCGAAATAGAGATGGATTTATGCGGCCACGCTACCCTTGCCACTGCCCATTGTCTTGTTTCCATCCTCAATTATCAGCGTGATAGAATCATTTTTGACACCAAAAGTGGTGATCTGACAGTAGATGTAAAAGATGGAGTTTATTATATGGATTTTCCTTCCAGAATGCCCGAAGCCTCTACTCTTCCGGAAATCATATCCACATCACTGAATATACAGCCTAAGGAAGTTTTCAAAGCAAGAGATTATGTTCTGGTATACGATTCTGAAGAAGATGTAAAAAATATCAACATTGAAAGATCCGTTTTTGATCTTATTAACCTGGACCCGGGCGGTGTTATTGTGACATCAGCAGGCTCTGACAGTGATTTTGTATCAAGATACTTTACTCCTCAGTCCTCTATTCTTGAAGATCCTGTTACAGGCTCTGCACACTGTTCACTGATTCCCTTCTGGTCATCAAGATTAGGGAAGGAAAAGCTTTTTGCACGCCAGGTTTCAGAAAGGGGCGGCCAGCTCTATTGTGAAAATAAAGATGAAAGAGTAATTGTGGCTGGGAAAGCCCAAACGTATTCTGCAGGGCATTTCTGGATAGAATAGATTTTCTGGCAGTTGCCGGATATGCTACAATTAAAGACCTTAAATCATTCGATTTAAAGATTTAAGTTAATCTACCCTTTCAACAATTATAAAAAAAATTGGCTGCTTTTTAGCAGCCAATTTTGTAATTATTTTTCTATGATATTTCAATCATTCTTGGAGGCTTCTGCTTCGCATCTTCTTTTTTCGGGATGGTTAACATTAAAAGGCCATTTTCATATTTTGCATTAATGTTATCCTGATCCACCACATCTTTTGGAAGCTCAAAACTTCTCTGGAAGGATTGGTAACTGAATTCTCTTCTTGTGAAATTGTCATCTTTTGACTCTTTACGATCTTCCTTCGTTGATGAAATAGTAAGCAGGTTACCATCCAGCCTGATCTGAAAATCATTTTTATTCATACCTGGAGCTGCAACCTGAACTTCATAAGCATCTCCATTCTCCTTAATATTTACCGATGGTACGGTTGTACTGGTAGATGAGTAATTGTTATTGCCCCAGTTAAAAAGTTCACGACCAAAAAAATCATCAAAGACATTTGAAAAGCCCACGTTGCTGTTTCCGTTTCTTCTTATTAGATTATTCATTGTAATCATTTTTAATTAAGTTTAACAATCATTAAAAAACACGTCAGCTGGCCAGCTGTACATAAAAAATTACAAAAAAAATACCATTTGACCGAGTGTGAAATTTTTTCCGGTTTTATGTCATTTTTTCAGTACCACTGACACAAAATCATGGTACTGAGAACATTCACCATTCGTTTGTTTTTTATTCTTTATTCTAAATACAATTTTTTTTACGAAATCTGAAAAATGTACCACAACTAATCCATATTGTGGACAATAAAAGTGATAAGCAGGTAATACCCAGCCCGGCTTTATAGAGATCGTACTCTACCATACCGGCTTTGTAAGCAATAGAAATCGCCAGTATTCCGAATTCACCTGTTTGAGAAAGCAGAGCGCCCCCATAAAAACTATCCTGCCATTTAAAATTCAGCATTCTGAAAAAGAGAGCAGACATAATACTGTTGCTTATCAGGACTATTAAAGTTCCTATTGTGATAAGCTTATAATTGGATAACAGATAATTGATGTCCAGCCGTAAACCAATGGACACAAAAAACAGTGCCACAAAGAAAACCTTAAATGGAAGCAGAGAATGTTCCAGCCATCGAAATGCCTGAATTTTTCCGACTAAGACCCCTGCAATAAAACTTCCCAGTGCAGCACTCATACCGACGGTTTCTGCTATAAGACCAAAGCCAAGACAGATCAGTAAGCCGGAAAATACCTGAAGCTCATGGTCATTTTCAAGGAATGTACTTGAGAATTTAATTTCCTTGAGATGTCTGATTTTCCGGAATATCAAAAAAATACCGAGACATATGGCAATGGGAAGCATCATATTCCATACACTGAACTCTTTGCTATTCCAGAATTTCAACACCGTGAGCACCGGAGCCAGAAGAAGATCCTGTAATAACAAAATATTGAGGATAATAATTCCAAAGGCAGTATGCAGCGTTCCGTGCTTCTTCAAGAATTCGACTACAACTGCAGTACTATTGAACATAAACAGAATGGCGATGAGGAGCACACTTTCAATATTCAGATGGAGTAACTCACCCACAAAATACGCAAATATACAACTTAAGAGTACTTTCATTCCCTGAGCCAATAATGGCTTAATGATAAGGCTCTTTTTATTGGGAATATTGATTTCAACTCCTATAAAAAACATCAGCAGTAATATTCCTATTTCGCCAATCGTTTCTATTTCTTCCGGTTTGTTAAATAGCTTTAGTACATAAGGACCTAATAACACCCCGGCAATAATATAGGCAATAAGATAGGGCTGATTAAATTTTTTCAGTACAAACATCAGTCCTAAGATAGTCATACACAAAATACATACAGTCCAAAGCATATTGATAACGTTTTAGATTGAGATAATTTCGTTTTTTAATATTAGTTATGATCTGTTGTCTTATTATTGAATGATGCCGGATTTCCTCAGACTTCCTGTTGGAAGGCTATTGAACCCAATACCACCCTTCTGGTAAATCATCAATTCAACTCTACCGTTTTTAATTTGGAAAAAATAAAGACGGTCGCCATCTTTATTGCATATGGCTTCTTTAGAAAAAAAGCCACCATATTCTACATCGAACTCCAGTAAAAAATTTTCATTAATTATCATAAAAAATTAATAATAATAAACTCTAACTTATTACACATTCTGGTTATTAATTATTTTCAAACCTGAATACAAAATCCAGACCAAGCTACCCGGAAATATAGCCGACAGGAAATCAAGTAATAACTGTTTAATTTCCTAAACTAAAGTGTGATGCATTGTATTTTTATATTTCAAAAGTATTTTATCTTCATTTTATTTGTAATTTAACAATCTTAGCTAAGTATCAAATATAGAATGACCTGGTGCAAACTGAGATATATCCATATTGCAACAGGAAAAAAGATACTTAAAAGATTGCAATAAAATAATACCATGATAAAATCTGTCAATATCAAATTGTTATTAGTCCTTCTTGCCATTGTTTTTACATTTGATTTAGTATTTATAGCTATGGATCATAGTTCCTGGCGGTTTTTTACCAAGCCACTGTTGTTACCTATTATTATCTGGTTTTATTTTACTTATTCTCAACAAAATGTATTTCGGATCAACCAATGGTTTTTGTCCGGATTAATTTTGAGCTTTTTGGGTGATGTGTTTTTATTATTTGAATGGGGATTTATGCCCGGTTTGGGAAGCTTTTTGTTGGCTCATATTTGTTACATTGTTTATTTTTTTAAGATCAAAAAGAAAAATGCATGGAGTTGGCTACCTTTTGTTTTGCTTTATTTAGGCTCATTTATTTACTATTTATATCCTTATTTAAACGAAATGAAGATACCCGTGGTGATTTACGCAATTACCATTGTTACGATGCTGTATTTTAGTATCAGTACTTCTTCTTTATTATTAATACTGGGAGCTGTTTTGTTTGTAATATCAGATTCTGTATTGGCCATTAATATGTTTGTACAGCATAGTACTGAGAAAGACCTTATTGTGATGATTACTTATGTTTTAGCACAATTGATATTGGTGTTGGGAGTGGTTGGTATTGAAAAAAAGGACAGAATTATTCGATAAATGAAGGCTTATGAAAGATAACCGATTTTTTCATAGTATTAGGCTATTCAGTCCATTGGATTTTACTGATCCTGTTACGTATTTTATTCCTGTGTTTATCCTGTTGATAGCAGGGGAAATATTTTTGTATCAAATTCCTCAAAAAGTATTCACCAAAAGACTCATCAAAGATAATGTATCAAGTATCGGATTGGGGATTGGGGCGGTAATGTTAGACTTTGGGATGAAAGCTATTTCATTATCCTACTTTTTTTGGATTTACAATCATTTCAGACTTACCGATATTTTCGGGATCAAAGATTTCAATAAATTCTTCACTTTAAAATGGCATGCAGAACACTGGTGGCTTTGGTTATTGGTTATGATTGTTCAGGATTTTGGCTTTTACTGGCATCATCGTTTGAGTCATAAAATCAGATTATTCTGGACAGGTCATGTCAATCATCATTCGGCTACTCATTTGAGTCTTGCTATTGCATTGCGTCAGGGATGGTTTGAAATCATATATCGGGACATTTGGTATATCCCTTTTATCATTATTGGTTTTCATCCTATTATGATTGCAATGATGCATCAATTTAACTTGATTTTTCAATTCTGGCCGCATACCAATGCTATTGGAAAATTAGGGTGGTTCGATAAAGTATTCAATTCTCCATCCAACCATCGGGTGCATCATTCCCGAAAAATTGAGGATTTAGATAATAACTATGGGGGCATTTTGATGATTTGGGATCATCTTTTCGGCACGTACAAAGCGGAAGAAAAGAAAACGACGGATTACGGAATCTATCATAACATTCATACTTATAATGTTTTTCATATCGTCTTTGATGAGTTTGGAAATATGATAAAAGATGTCCGAAATGCACCTACATGGAAAGCGAAACTGGGGTATATATTCAATGCTCCGGGCTGGCATCATCATGATAAAGATGAGCGAATTTCTACTTTGAAGCGGGAATTAGAAGAAAAGATGAATTGACCGGAAATCAAGCCATTTAGGACATAAAAAAAGGAGACGTTAAAAAATAAACGTCTCCCTAAGCGGAGAGTGAGGGATTTTGTAACCTCCCTTCATCCCTTTATTTATAAGCGTTGCGCTGTAGCATCTTTTAATTGGCCCTAAATAGGTCACCTGCAAAAAAGCGGTAAAATCCTAATTTATATTTTACTTAGTAAAACTAGGAATTTTCGCTCAAATCTGCAAGTAAAAAGTTCAAAATTTGAACAAGTTTTTTAGAGTTTAAAGCAAGAATTTAATCCTTCTCTTTGTCCCTGAAACTTCTCAATTGAAATATTTCTAAAAGAAAGCGAAGAAAAAAAAATTAAAAAAAAAGAAAAAAAGAAAGCCTTTTGAAAATGAGCGTGGCATTCTGTCAAGGTTTTTTTGAAAAAGTTTTTGCGTAGATTTTTATACGTAAAAAGTTTTTCTGAAAATCCGGAGGGCTTGACCTTGACAGAATTTAGCTGGAGGAATAGGGAGCGAAGTATCTTTGGTTTCTGTTTTTATTTTTTGCGTGAATATTGTAGAATAATTATTATAATTCAAATAAATGATAATTTAGAGCATATGGCAAAAACGCTGTACGACTATTGGTTTGTACAGTTTGATTTTCCAGACGAAAACGGAAAGCCTTATAAATCAAGCGATGGCAAGATGGTTTGGAATGAAATTTTAAAAAGAGAAATTCCGGAAGGTTGGGGATTTCAAACAATTGAGGAGTTAGGAACAATTACAGGGGGAAGTACGCCCTCAAAAGCTAGTGAAGAAAATTTTTCTAAAAATGATATTCCTTGGATAACACCGAAAGATTTATCTCAAAATATCGGAAATAAATTTATTGCAAGAGGTGAATTTGATGTCACAGAAAAAGGTTTTAAAGAGGCATCTTTAAATATTCTACCAGCAAATTCTGTTTTGATGTCATCAAGAGCTCCAATAGGTTATTTAGCTATTAACAGATTTGATTGCACTACTAATCAAGGTTTTAAGTCTATTGTTTGTAATAAAGAATATCCTTTTGAATATGTTTTTTATGTGCTTAAACAGAATATGCTGTCAATTGAAGCAAACGCATCTGGTTCTACATTTAAAGAAATCTCCACATCTGTTTTAAAAACAATCAAAATTTTAAAGCCTCAAAAACGATTAGTTAATCAATTTAAAAATAGTGCCTCAGTAATTTTCCAACAGCAAAACAATTTAGAGCAACAAAACCAACAACTTAGCTCACTCCGTGACTGGCTTTTGCCTATGCTGATGAACGGGCAAGTAAAAGTTGAATAAAATAGTAAGATAAATTATCATTTATTGTACGACTATGGCTATTTTTGTTTTTCATTCCTTTGCGCCTTCAAAAATTTAAGAAAATTTAGTACAATGAAGGAATTAGTGAAGCAAGAAATAATTAATGCAATGCAAACAGTTTTAAACTTTCAACAGTTAATGATGCTTGAAAAGGTAATACATCAATCTTTTCATTCTGTGATAGTTACTCAAAAAAATAATACTGAAGAAGAGTTGGAAACTGACAATATAAGTGTTCTAAATTTATTTATTTCATCCAAAAAAGTGGAAGGTTGTTCTGAAAAGTCATTGAAATATTATTTTTCTACCATAGATACTCTGTTTCAAAAACTAAAAAAGAAAGTTACAGAAATCTCTACTAATGATTTAAGATTCTATCTTTCAGAATATCAGGAGGTAAAAAAATCCAGTAAAGTCACCATAGATAATATTCGTAGGATATTTTCAAGTTTTTTTTCTTGGTTAGAAGATGAAGATTACATTTTAAAAAGTCCTGTAAGAAGGATTCATAAAGTAAAGACCGCCAGAACCATACAGGAGGTACTTAGTGATGAAGATATAGAAGTACTTAGAGACAACTGCAAGCAGATAAGAGATTTAACACTCATCGAAATGTTAAGCTCAACTGGTATTAGAGTTGGCGAACTTGTAAAAATCAATATAAAGGATATTGATTTCCACGAGCGTTCTTGTATCGTAACAGGTAAAGGAAATAAACAGCGTGAAGTCTATTTTGATGCAAGAACAAAGATTCATCTCAAAGAATATCTTGAAACCAGAAACGATGATAATGAAGCTTTATTCGTTTCTTTATCGAAGCCTAATCAGCGGCTTTCTATTGGTGGAATTGAAAGTATTTTGCGAAAACTGGGACAAAAAACCAAAATAAATAAAGTACATCCCCATAAGTTTAGAAGAACTTTGGCGACAATGGCAATTGATAAAGGAATGCCAATTGAGCAGGTTCAGAAGCTATTAGGTCATGTTAAAATTGACACAACATTACATTATGCGATGGTCAATCAGGCTAATGTGAAGATTGCTCACCGAAAATTTATTAGTTAACAATGAAATACATTTTTAGAATTGATGAAGTAGCAAAACTAAATCAATCTTCAATAACCAATAAAGATAAATTTGAATTAATTAATTATCTTGATACCAGTAGTATAACTAAAGGTAAAATTGATAGTTGGCAAGAGTTAAAACACAACTATCCAAGCAGAGCAAAACGAAAGATTAAACAAAATACCATTGTATATTCTACTGTGAGACCTAATCAAGAACATTATGGTTTTTTTAATAGTATCGAAAAAGAAAATGCTATTGTTTCCACAGGATTTGCAACCATTGATGTTTTCTCAGATAATGTGGAACCAATATTTTTATATTATCTACTCACACAAAAATGGGTAACAAATCATCTTCACACGATTGCAGAAAATTCTGTATCGGCTTATCCTTCTATAAATCCTTCTGATATTGGAAATTTAAGGTTCAGATTCCCTAATTTAACCAAACAAAAAAAAATTGCCAATATCCTAAGTGATATTGACAATAAAATTAACTTGAACAATCAAATAAATGATAATTTAGAGCATATGGCAAAAACGCTGTACGACTATTGGTTTGTGCAGTTTGATTTTCCTAATGAAAACAGAAAGCCTTATAAATCAAGCGGTGGCAAGATGATTTGGAATGAAATTTTGAAAAGGGAAATTCCGGAAGGATGGAAAGTAACTGTATTTAATGATTGGATAGAAAAAACAAAGACTGGAGATTGGGGTAAAGATAAGATTGAGGGTAATTATACGGAAAAAGTTTATTGTATTAGAGGTGCTGACATTAATGGATTAAACGGCAAGGGTGAAGTTAAAGCACCCCAAAGATATATTCTAAAAAATAATATATCAAAGGCTCTAAAACCAGATGATTTTATTGTGGAAATTTCAGGTGGAAGTCCAACACAATCTACTGGACGAATCGCCCTCTTAACTGAAAGTACATTTGAAAGATTTGATTCAAATATTATATGCTCAAACTTCTGTAAAGCTATTTCTTTAAAAGAAAACGAGTTCTCTTTCAATTTCTTACAAGAATGGCAAAGGTTATACGATGCTAATGTTTTTTTTGGTTATGAGGGAAAAACTAGCGGAATTAAAAACTTTCTATTTGAATCCTTTATGGAGTCTTATTTCGTAATAAAACCTCCGAAAGTATTAGTTGAAAGATTTTATAATCAAATAAAAAATATAGAATCTAAGAAGCAATCCAACCTTAAACAAAACCAACAACTTTCCCAACTACGCGATTGGCTTTTACCTATGCTGATGAACGGGCAAGTAAAAGTTGAATAAAATAGTAAGATAAATTATCATTTATTTGATTGTTGAGTTCTATTTTATCATCTAATGATGATAAAACATTTACAATCTTTTTTTTAATATCCAAGGGAGGGCTTAGAATAGGTAATTTTCTGAGTGCCCCTAGTGATATGTAAGGTTGAGAAGATCCAGATTTAGAAAGATTAAGATAGTATTTGCCACAACTAGATTTTAAGTAATATTTTAACCATTCAGATTCTAATCTTGAATCTGTTTTAAATACTCCGACATTTTTTATAGCATAATTTGTATTTTTATTTTTTTCAAGGTATGTATAACCACAATATTCCCCAATCATACTTATAATTAGATCCCATTGATCAACCTTACTTCTTTTAATAATATTCTTATAGTCTTCTTCGGAAATATAATTTGTAGAATTTAAATCTAAAACTCCTCCTTTTATATTTTTTGAAGTAACCAATGGATATCCTATCTCAACAGCTTTTGGAGAATCGTGTGTTCCATCAGTAATATTTTTATACATTTTTTCAGCACTTACTAAATCCCAGTTACTCATACCTCAAACTTTTAAGCTGTTCCTGAATTTTTATGTCCAAAGCATTTCCCTCAGCAAAAAGACTTTGTAAATTTGTTTCAAAATCTTGCATTTTCTCTGCAAATTCCTCTGGCGTTATGTCTACATATTCTATTTTAACCTCAAAATATTGTCCTGCAGAAAAAGAGTAATTCTTTTCAGCAATTTGCTCCTTCGTTACCACAACTGATAAGTCTTCAACAGCCTGTTTTTGATTAAAGGTCTCTACAATTTTAGCTTCTTCTTCGGTAGTTAAAACCGTACGTTGGTTTTTGCCTTCTTTCACTGTTTGTCCCAGCTTGGAAGCATCCATTAAAATAATATGCTCGCTATCTGCTCTTTTATCAAAAAACAAAACAGATACATTTGTTCCTGTACTCGCAAAAATATTACTTGGCATACTTACTACACCACGAAGCCAACCATTACTGATTAACCTTTCACGAATTTTCTTTTCAATCCCACTTTGGGCAGTAATGAAACCTGTTGGAACAACTATGGCAGCCTGACCTTTTTCACTTAAACTGTGCATAATATGCTGAATAAACAAAAGATAAATCGCCATCGATTCTTTCTTACTTTTCGGAACATTTGGAATCCCAGCAAAGAATCTTTGTTTAAAAGCATCTTTCTCCAAATCATCTCTAAAATCAGAAAAGTCTAACTTAAAAGGTGGATTAGAAACGATGTAGTCAAACTTTGTATCTAAATAAAAAGGCTGTGCAATGGTGTTAGTTTTAATAATATTCGGAATTGAATGCGTAAGGCTGTTCAAAACCAAATTTAGACGTAACATATTGCTCGATTTCTGTGAAATGTCTTCTGAATAGATTGTGCAATTCTTTTCACCAATTTGATGAGCTAAACTCATCAACAAAGTTCCCGATCCTGCACTTGGATCATAACATTTTACACCTTTTACTTCATCCGGCACAAGAATTTTTGCCATAATACGGGCAACAGCGTGTGGTGTATAATATTCAGCATACTTACCACCGCTATCTGTGTTGTAATCTTTAATTAAATATTCAAAAATAGTTGCAAAGAAATCATATTTCTGAACAAACATTTCTTCAAAAGAAAACTCAAACAATTTATTAATCAATGCTTTTGCAAAAGCATCACGTTGAGAAGCATCAGAGATAAATTGTGTTAGTTCATCAAATAAGGTATCTTTTGCACCACTGAATGATTTTACCGAAAATACATCTGCGTTTTCAATCGAAATTTGTCTTAAAGTATCATCAAATGTTTTTCCAAAATCACTGTCATTTTGAATTGCGAACAAATGCGAAATCAAATGATCCGGATGTAATCTTGGAATATTAGGATCCAAGCTTGCCAGTAGAAACTGATATTCGTCATCACTCATCTCACGAAGTGCTTTAGAAAAATTCTCAGCATCTGCAAGTTGAGGTTGCTCTTCTTTTACCGCAAAGCGGAATTTATCATTAAGAAATTTATATAGAAATATTTGCGTAATAATCTTAAATTCATTTCCGTCATTTCCCAGCCCGTAATTGGCACATACACTTTTAAGATTGTCGATTAAAGACTTTGTTTTTGTTATAAAGTTTATATCTTGAGTCATTATCTATATTGATATTGTTGTAAATATTCCTGCGAAATTAATTGATTTATTCTTTCTGTGGTAGGAAAATCAAGACCTATATTTTCTTTTTTCTTAAATTCATTGACTACAATTTGCATCAGGTATCTCTTAAAGTAAGCTTCATTTTTCACCATTTCTTCCTGATTAGTAATGGTTTCATCTACTTGAAGTTTCACCTGCATCAATGCCCGGTGAAGTTGAGATTCTTTTGTATTTAAAGTTCCTTTTTCTGATAAGCGTTTGTGAATTCTGGCGTACTTATCGTCGCTATCATACTTAGCTTTTAATAAAGCATTTTTTCTATTTAGTTCTTTAGCTTGGTCATAGATTTTCTGAAGAAGATGCATATTTTCTACCATATCTTCCTGAGTCACTTCACTAAGATTTTTTTTCTTGAAAATTCTTTCTAATTCAGCTCTAAGACTTACAAATTCAGGATCTAGCTGATCAAAATTAGTTTGTAAAGATTCTCTGGCTTTCCGTAGAATGTTTTTAAATTCATCAGCAAGTACCAATTCACTTTCATCGACTTTAACAAATTGAAAAATTATATCCTCTAAAGCTTCATTTAACAGATTTCGGTTAGCTTCCTCATTTCCGATGCTTTCTACAAGGTTTAGATTGTCAAGTCGATTTTGCGTTTCAATTAATAGACGATTGAGAAGTTCAAAATCTGTTAAGCCTTTTAAAGCTTCATAACCATTTAAGGCAATTAGGTTTTTTAACTCTTTTGCAGTTCGTAAAGCCTTTACAAGTCTAAGAAGTTCTTGCTTGTCATTTAATTCAGCAATTTGTTGAGAAAATAATTCTTTATTTTGAGTATCATAATGAAATAATGTATCTTTTATTTCTTCAATCTCTTGTCTAATTTCTTCTTCAGATTTAAATAGATGAGAGTACATTTCTATTTCATCACCCAGCTGTTCCTGTAATTCATCAAAATAGAGTTTATTGGTACGATCAAACGCCTTTGAAATGTCAGCAAAATCTACTACATATCCGTATCGGTACTTTTTGTAAGGACGATTAACTCTGGTAAGTGTTTGTAATAAATTATGATCTTGGATGACCCGCGCTAAATATAATTTTTTCAATCGTTTAGCATCAAAGCCTGTTAACAGCATATTATAAACAAACAAAATATCGACGTGTCCTTTTTTATACGCCTTTATAAGTTCCTTTCTAACCTGCTTGTCATTTTCATCGTGTAAAATTAAAGAAGCAGTCAATTTTGGTTCTTCTTTCAAGCCGTATTTTGCTCTTGGTTCTGCAACCATCAATACGCTTGCATCTGTTTCCTGTTCGCCATATTTCTCCTGAAATAAACGAAATAATTCTTTTGCCTGGTCTGCAGAATCACAAACTACCATCCCTCCTAGAGTAGTATCTTGCTGATCTTTACGGAATTTTATTAAATCATTACAGATATAATCTAACAGTGGCTCTGCAAACTTTGTATTTTTGTAGATGTCTTTTGCCGAAATATCACCTCGCAAAACTTTAATCTCATCAATGACATTCTGCATTTGCATTTTAAAATTGCCCTCTATTTGCTCTCTTATCAATCTTAGCGTATATCCATCAGCAATAGACATATTGTAGTAATATTTATGGATATAATTTCCAAAAAGTAGTTTTGAATCATAATCTTTTGCTACTTCCTTCAATAAAGGTGTTCCGGTAAGCGCAATTTTGATTGCATTTTTATCAGAATTAATAAGGTTTGCAAGATAATTTCCCTTCGGGTTATATGAGCGATGTGCTTCATCTAAAAAATAAATCCGTTGAACATTGATATCATAATTTACATCTTTTAGAACAGTAGCATCCTCAGAAAACTTCTGAATATTAACGACCGTAATTTCAGGCTTACCACTATCATTATGGATTGCACCAACAGTTTGTAAATCGTTCACAAAATCAGCTTTAGAATTTACCGGATTTACTTTTAAACCACGATTGGAAAATTCTGTTGAGGCTTGAATCAAAAGATCAAGACGGTCAACAATAAAATAAAACTTAGGAATAATGTGCTTCTTCGAAAAATAATGAGTTAAATGTTTCACATTATAAAAAGCCAAAGCAGTTTTACCGGAGCCTTGTGTATGCCAAATAATACCTTTATTCTGTCCTGAATCAATTTTTGCAGCGATTGCTTGTGTTGCAAAAATTTGCGGATAACGCATAATATGTTTTTGATAGACTGGCTTACCATTATCTTCTTCCTCTACATAAGCAATAGCAAACTGTAAAATAAACTTTAATCGTTCCTTACTGAAAAGAGAAGTAATAATTTTATTTGTAGGACTATTTTCATTCTTATTAGTTATAAAATCAGGATTATGCTTAACAACGACCAAATTATTATCTCTGAGTATTTCCAACTCTTTGTCTTCACTTAATTCTGATAACCTTTCTTTTACTGGATAGTCTAAATCTTCTCTAAAATAATTAAATAAGATATTAGAATAAGCAGAAGTTGCATAATAAGCTCCGAAAATAGGCTCAACAATTCCATCCTCATAATTCATATTATTTGAGAAGACCATCAATTGAGTGATGTTTGCAAAACGTCTAAAATGTTTATTTGCAAATCTTTCATTCATACGTCTGCGTTCAGCGATAACCCCATCTTTATTATGTGGTTTTTTTACTTCCACAAATGCTAATGGAATTCCATTAACAAGAATTGTGATGTCCGGACGATATTCTTCATCGCCAGATTTGCACGTTAACTCGGTTGTGATATGAAAATCATTGTTTGAAAAATTTTCAAAATCAATTAATTTAATACCCGAAGTTGATGTTAAACGTTCATAGAATTTTTTCCCAAGATCCTCAAAATCCAATTCCAAATTAATTTCATCCAGAACTTTTTGTGCTTCTGTTTCAGAAATACTATTTATCTCTGCAATTTTAGACAAAAAAATAGAGGGGAAAATATTATTTTCCTCTATTCTGTTTTGGTTTTTTAAAGAAATATATTGATAACCTAACCGCAACAAATGCAAGATGGCTGGTATTTTAACTCGTGAATCTTCGTTGAAAGACATTGGCTAATTTAGTTTTAAGTCTTAAAGATAGTAAAACGAGTAATTACATAAGCACTTTTGTAAGTAATACTTTTTAAATGGTGGTTTATCGAATCATATAATCCACTTATTATAATTATAGGCTTTTAGTAGCATCTTCTAATTGCTGTTACTGCCTTTTTGAAGTAGGCTTTAAAGGAAGTGATTTTCCTTCCTCTTTTACAAGTCTTTCTTCGACATTGTGTAGAAATTTCAAAAAATCTTGTGGTAATGTAGCTTCAAAATCTTTCCAATCATCAAAAACCCAACGTTGATTTTTACTTGGTACATCTTTTAAGAAGATAAATAATCCTGTGTTTTGAGACAGGTTTTTAAGTTGAAAATTCCAATCGACATCTACTATTTTTTTTCTATCCTTATTTAAGAAAGACTGAAAAATACTGCTCTGAATATTCTCTTTGTAAAAAACTCCATTGTTCATTATGGAATAGTCAACAAAGCCAAATTGGTTTTTATGGAAAGTATAATCTACTTCATTGAAGAAGTAAACGAAATGATTTTCCTTGAATGCTTTTTGTGGCACAATCAAATGTTCATAATGAGTATCTGAATCTTTGTTGATGTAATATTTTTTTATCCAGGCCTTCACTGATTCAATATCATATACCAGTTTTTGAGACAAAAGAGGGGTATGTGCTGTATGAATACAGATGGCTCCATTTTGCATAATATGTTTATGCTCTATCAAATCATCATTAGAAAACTTAATAGTTTCTGTTTCGTGGCTTTTAAACGGATATTGAGGATGGATAGTAACATCGAATTCTAATGGTTGCTCTAATCCTTCAACAAAAACAGTAATACATCCCTCGATGTCAATTTTGCTCTGCTCAAATGGCTTTACAATTTTCACATCGGGAATGCTTTCTACTACTGTATTGATTTCATTTACTCTTTGGCTCATTATAATTATCCAAAATTTAGTTTCGGTGGAGGAATCGGCATACCACTGTTCTTTCCGTATTGATTATTGTTGGTATCTTCTTTTTTAAACTTAGAATTTTCAGGAAAATATGTTTTCAGATTCTCGTCATTATCCTCAATTCTTTCAAGCATATTTTTCATATCATCCGACAATTGTTGTTTTTCGGTTGAAGTCAAAGTATCAGCTAAATCATTAGAACTATTGCCCGGATCTTTTAGTGTAAAGCTTTCTTTGGTTACATTATCTCTAATATACTCTAAGACCGTTTCGAGTTTGTCCCAAATACTTCCGGTAATACTTTTAGAATCAAATGCTTTAATAGTAATGAGTTCCAAAAAGAAAGATTTAGTAGGATAATTATACTTGGTATTTTTCCAAACTTTCAAAAGACGTATAATTTTTCTTATCGAATCTTTTTCAGCCGTAGCTCTGTCTTTAATATTGTTGATTTGAGCTTTGACATTGGTTTTAATTCGCTCACTGCCTGCATCAATATTTCCGTATTTGTAATACACGTACAAGTTCAAATTTTCATCTTCCTTATATTTGTCTTGGGACAACTCACGACCAGGAACAACATCAATTTTAATTACATCTCCATCGCTGTCAGGGTAAAACTCCAAACCAATTGAAACTTTTTGTTTTTTAACCTCTGCAACATCTTTATATTTCTCGTAAAGAAAATCATAGACATCTTCATACATTTCTTTTAATGTTCCGTTCGAGCCAAAAGCATTACGTTTGAATGGGGACACCAAATCAAAATCAAATTTTGTATTGATAGCGGTATTCTTAGCATAAGAACCTGAGTTGAATGGAGAATAGATATTACTTCCATAGTTTTCTTCCAAGGCTTCTTTAACCTCATTTTTCTTTTTAACGTATTTGTCAAAAAGGCTTCCTTCTTTAGTTATCTGATGTGTCGAAATAACTGAATCTAAATGTTTGTTTTTATCCATCATTTTGATTTTAAAACTTTTTAATGTTAAATTATTTTACAAATATAATAAAAATCTAAATATATCAAGCAAATTATTTTTGTATACTTAGATTTTATTTAGAATAATTCTAATTTTATCAAGCAATATATTCAGTACATTTGCATAAAAATAGATAAATGAGTACATTAGGTTCTACTCTGAAAGAGTCCAGAAAAAATATTGGATTGACTTTAAGACAAGTAGAAGAAGTAACCGGTATTTCAAATGCTTATCTTAGTCAATTAGAAAATGACAAAATCAAAAACCCCTCGGTAAATATTTTGTCAAAGTTATCTTCTGTTTATAAAGTCGCTTTAAAGACCTTGTTATCAAACGCCAATATGATTGATAAAAAAGAAGTTCAAAAAGAAGAAGCAAACTTGAGCTTTGCACAAAACATTGCATTTCGAGCGGAAGGATTATCGGAAGAAGAGAGAAATGATGTTTTAAGATACTTAGAATTTGTCAAATCTCGAAAAAACGGCTTATGATTGATGATTACACTCGTAAGGAAATTGATAAGATCTCATACAATATTTTAAAAGAAAGTAAATCTTTTGACGTTTTCCCCACTCCTGTTGATAAAATCCTGAATTATTCAAACTTTGCTCTAGACAATAAAATTGATTTAGAAAATATTGACCACTCTTTTTTTGATACCTTCAAAGAAAAGTTATTTGACCCTTCTAAAAAAGCTCTTCTTCATGCATTATCGAAAGTCCAAGGATTTTTCTACCGAGAAGAAAAGATTATATACATAGATACAAACCTAGATAAGAATCTAGGTAAGAAAAATTTTGTTAAGCTACACGAAATTGGACATGGTGTGCTATCTTGGCAAGATGAAATAATTCTTGCATTAGATAACAATGAAACTCTCAGTGAAGAATATGAAGAGCAATTTGAAGCAGAAGCAAATTATTTCGCTTCTGTGACATTATTTCAGCACGATAGGTTTATAGAAGATTGCGATAATTATGGTCTCGGTTTAGGTGCTGTAATGGCTCTTCGCAAAAAATATGGATCATCCGTTCATTCAGCATTTAGAAATTATGTACTCCAGTCGAAAAATAGATGTTGTTTACTGGTATTAAATCATCCCGTAAATGCTAATGGTTTTACGAATATATTAACCACAAGAAATTTATTTTATTCACCATCTTTCCTTACTGACATTGGTAATCTGAAACTCCCAAATGAGTTTGGATTTAAGTGGAAATTTGTTGAAGATTTTAAATTTAAACGAAATTTTCACGAAAAGGGTAACATTTCTTTAGTAACTGAACACGGAGAAGAGCTAAAAGCGGGATATCATTATTTCAATAGTACTTATAATAGTTTTGTTTTTATTTTTCCAAAAGGCGAAAAAAAATATTCAAAAACTAAAATTATTCTTAATTGATAGTAGTATATGAAGATGTCTGTTTTCATAAGTTAAGTCTCAAGACTCTAGAACATATTGCCTTAAACTTAAAAGTAGGCCTTACAAATATTTTTTTCTATTCATATTATAACATAATATTGCCGTTCTTTAGAGAGATCGTCAGTCGTAAACTTGATTTAAAATTTAAATACATCGTAAGCAATGGACATTATTAAAGGATTTGATGAAAGTAGCAGAATTTATAAACTTGAATTCTAAGATTAATATTAAATAAATTTACTAAAAAATTAAAAATATCCTACAACAATTTTTTAGCAAATGTTCACAAGAACTACACCGCAACTAAAATCCCAACTTCTATGACTAGAGTGGTATATTAATATTCATCATTGATTACCGATATTCCGTACGTTTTATTACTCTCGACTTTTAAGTATTTGCCTCAAAACCGACATATCCTCACTTACTTTCTTATCAAGAATTTTCGCATAATGCTGAGTGGTTTTAATATTCTTGTGACCAAGCATTTTACTTACACTCTCAATTGGAACGCCATTGGATAATGTAACTGTAGTAGCAAAAGTATGCCTTGCAATGTGAAATGTCAATTCTTTGTTAATCCCACAAATATTAGCAATCTCTTTGAGATAAGAGTTCATTTTCTGATTACTTAGAACAGGAAACAGAACATTTAAATTAACACATTCCGGATGGTCTTCGTATTTCAAAATAAGCTCTTGAGTCAATGGCAGTAGCGGAACTCTGGTTGAAGTACCAGTTTTCTGACGATTTGTAAATATCCATTTGTCACCATCTATTCCAATATTAATGTGAGATTTAGATAATTTTTTCACATCAACATAAGCAAAGCCAGTATAACAGCTGAAAAGGAAAATATCACGTACTTGACTCAATCTGTCCGATGCAAACTCCTTATCATAAACCGACTGAATTTCCTCCTTTGTAAGATAAGGGCGTTCCACTTCTTTAATTTTTGCTCTATAGCCCAGAAAGGGATCTTTTGATAGCCAGCCGTTCGCCATACATAATCGCATGATCTTTTTGAAATTCTTTATGTATTTTACTGCAGTGTTATTAGCACATTTGCGTACACTACGAAGCCAGAAATCATAATCCATAACGAAAGCGTGATCGATCTTTGTTATATCAATATCAGAAATTTTATATTTCCAATGTAAAAATTCCTGAGTGTGCTTCAGGGAAGTTTTATACCGCTCCAATGTTCCGGGAGCGAAATCCTGACCTACTAAAGTTTCTATTCTATCATTGTGATCTTGAAAGATAGGGATGAGCATTCTTGTCGAAACATCAGTTCCAAGCAGTTTAGATTTTAAACTTTCTGCAGTTACAAAGTCTTCTTCTTTCAGCATTAAATAATGAACATCATAAACTTGTTGTTCCAAAGTTTTAAGATATACGTTTAGTGTTTTGGCTTCTTGACCATTACCTATAGCCTTGTGTGCTTTAATATCCCATTTCTTTGGGTCGATATACCTTTTAGCTGAAATCTCTGCGGCTTTGCCGTCTATCGTGATTCGTAAATAGATGGGAGCGGTTCCATTTTTTCTGATTTTATTCTTTTTTATAAAGAATAACAGGTTGAATGTTTTGTTCATTGTGTGATAACTTTAATTGTTTAATAATTTACTTTTTGTTACCACTTTTTGCAAGATGTTCAATCGTTAGACTGCCTATTGGTCGGGTTTTCCTGAATTTTCAGTGACCTATTTTCAAGTTTTCACGATAGGTCACTAAAAAGGTCATATAAATATTGACCTTTTTTGATTTTCTTTGATACTAGCGTAAAACAAAAAACGCTGTAAACATTGATGTTTACAGCGTTTTAGCTTATTTTGGTTTTTAACCTGGCGGAGAGTGAGGGATTCGAACCCCCGGACCTGTTACAGTCAACAGTTTTCAAGACTGCCGCAATCGACCACTCTGCCAACTCTCCTTAAACCCCGGCTATACCGTTGTTTTCAGTGGTGCAAATATAGAACGATTTTTAATTTCTGCAAAACTTTTCCGTCACAAATTTTAACAAAACTTAATAATAGACTAGAAATCAAGGGAATTATTTTTCACTCTTTTGCTAAAGTTTCAATATAAAAATCTAAAACACCCATGTTTTGGGGGAATCCCATTATAGAAAGGCTTTTATATGACAAAACTTACGGCTCTATTTACAAACACACATATTTTTCACTACATTTGTAAAAACACAGGTATCCTATGACAATGGAAAAACTAAGAACTTTAAGAAAGCAGAAAGGTTATACTCAGCAGCAGATTGCTGATCTTCTTGCCACCGATGTCTCCAACTACAGCAGAAAAGAAAGTGGAGATGTCAAAATATTTGATGATGAATGGGAAAAACTGGCCAAAGCACTAGATGTTTCTGTAGAAGATATCAGAGAGGAGAAAACAGCAACTGTTATACAGAATCTTACATTCAACGATAGTAGTTCTAATACCAGCAACCAATCTGGCAACTATAATCAGTATTGCAATATTCCAGAGTATTTATTAGAAAACCAACAGGAATACATTAATCTTCTGAAGGAGCAGATTAAAGCTTTAAAAGAAGAAAATGAAAAACTGAAAAAAGGATAATCACTTTTATATAAGAACAAAACGGCTTCTATTGGAAGCCGTTTTTATTTTATACGTGTGAAAAGCTCCTTATTCCCGATCAACAATGGAAATAAAACTGTTTTTTAAAAAATCAGACGGATATACAAACTGATCTCCATCTTCTCCCTTTACTACAATTGCGCCCTGTTCATCGTTAAGGCATTTGTCCAGCTGGGTTTTCATGTCATTAAGCGCTCCATTGGGAACTTCAATAATATAGGTACCGGTGACGTGTTTAACTTTTATGACTTTTGTTTCCATTTTGTTTTTGATTATGGGCTAATTTAGGGATTTTACTTTACGCAAAACAAGATGATCATAATAACTTATCTATCACTTTTATTCAATTGAATAGTTTTAACCACCCCGTCAAAAATTCTTTGAATTTTTGCCACCCCTCCACAGGAGGGGAATGTGTACGTCTTCAGTTGTTATATATGTGGCCATGAGGACTTTGGAAATATTTCTGGAAAATAAAGCTATTTACCTACTTTCTTATCGAATATCGGGTATGGAGAAATGTTGAATGATGTTAACTTAAAGGCGAGAATATTCGCTGAAAATCTTCTGAAACATTTTATAATATTAAACCATTAAGATGAATTAAATAATTAAGAATATTAAGATAAAACGCAACACTTTCTAAAACATCTTAGATGTTTCCTTAACTTTCCTTCACAGCTTCAAGTTTCTTAATGGTTCAAAATAATTTCAAAAACACAGTGTATTGAATTAGCTTTTGAAAATTTGGGATAAATTATTGTTGGAAAACGCAAGGACGCAAGTAATATTAAAAAAGACTGTTATAAGACTCAAAGATTTTATCTCCGATACAATTGATAACTGCACATTTTTAAGTCTCTCGCTGATTTTGCAAATAAAGCAGATCAATTATGATGAAAAAAATCTGCGTAATCACCATAATCTGCGAGAATATTCGCTAAAAACCTTCTGAAAGATTTTATACTATAAACCATTAAGATGAATTAAATAATTAAGAATATTAAGATAAAACGCAACACTTTCTAAAACATCTTAGATGTTTCCTTAACTTTCCTTCACAGCTTCAAGTTCCTTAATGGTTCAAAATCATTTGAATATCTCTTCTCCTTTGTGTTTCCCAATAAAAAAAGCGCACCCATAGGGCGCAAGTAATATTAAAAAGACTGTTATAAGGCGCAAAACCATTAAGATGAATTAAATAATTAAGAATATTAAGGCGTCACACTTTCTAAAACATCTTAGATGTTTCCTTAACTTTCCTTCACAGCTTCAGGTTCCTTAATGGTTCAAAATCATTTGAATATCTCTTCTCCTTTGTGTTTCCTAATAAAAAAAGCGCACCCATAGGGCACGCTTTGTATGTATAAACTGAATAGTATTAGTGTAATTCAGCTAAATATTTTTCTGCATCCATTGCCGCCATACATCCACTTCCTGCAGCTGTAATAGCCTGTCTGTAGATATGATCCTGAACATCTCCGGCAGCAAATACACCCGGAAGATTGGTTCTTGAAGACCCTTTTTCAGTCAAAATATATCCGTTTTCATCAAGATCTACCTGACCTACGAAAATATCTGTATTCGGTTTGTGACCGATGGCAATAAAGATCCCCTCAACATCCACTGTAGATTTCTCCTGAGTCTGATTATTGATGATTACCGCTCTTTCCACAAGGCTGTTTTCTCCTTCAATCCCGATTAATTCATGGTGAAATTTCACTTCGATATTCGGCGTATTTTCCACTCTGTGAACCATTGCTTTTGAAGCTCTGAAAACATCTTTTCTCACCAACAGCGTTACTTTCTTACATAGTTTGGCAAGATAAGTAGCCTCCTCAGCTGCTGTATCTCCCGCTCCTACTACTACCACGTCTTTTCCTCTGTAGAAGAATCCGTCACAGGTAGCACAAGCTGAAACTCCACCTCCTGCATATTTTTTTTCATCATCAAGACCTAAATACTTTGCAGTAGCTCCCGTAGAGATGATTACTGTTTTGGCAAGGATCTCTTTATTTCCTGCATATAATTTGTGAACACCACCTACTTCCTTAGAGAATTCAGCTTTAGTGATCATTTCGTAATGAACTTTGGTATCAAATCTTTCTGCCTGTTTTTGCAGATCCATCATCATTTCAGGACCAGTAATCCCGGCTGGATACCCTGGGAAGTTATCCACTTCCGTGGTTGTAGTTAATTGTCCGCCCGGCTCCAAACCTGTATACAATTCAGGTTTTAAGTCTGCTCTTGCTGCGTAGATAGCAGCTGTGAAACCAGAAGGCCCAGATCCAACGATCACACAATCTAAAATGTTTTGCTCCATAATTTGCTTTGTTCGAAAAGATTTAATTTGAATTAGACCGCTAATTTCGGAATTTTTAATTTCTTTTTAAAGTTATTTTAATGATACTTGTCAATATCTGATATGTTGAATTTCGATAGTAACTGTTAAGTGGTCCGGGATTCGGGGTTCGGGGTTCGGGTTATTGCGTAACGGGGTTTAGGTGGGTAAGAAAATGCAAAACTCTTCTCCAATACCCTAAAACCTCGAATCGCGCATCTCACCTATCTCGTATCCCGCAACTCGCAACTCGCAACACGTATCCCGCATCTCGCAACACGCATCACACCTTCATCTTAATCTTATCTACGTTGATAATCTTATACACAAGCTCTCTGATCAGTTCAGCTTCTCCCATATTCACCGCTCCAAGTCCTTTCCCTTTCATATCGAATTCACGGAGAATAGAAATCACTCTTGTGGCATGTTTCAGAGGATAAAGTCTTGCACTTTCCGCATAGTCTTTGATAAAATAAGGGTTCACTCCCATCTGCGAAGCAATCGTCTGTGGAGACTGCCCGGCCATGGTCTGATAGATAATAACGTTGGAAAAATAATTATAAAGGCTTGCCAGCATCATGACAAAAGGATTATTCTTCGGATTTTTACCCATAAAATGAGCAATTTTAAAAGCTGCATTAGCATTTTTAGTTCCCAAAGCCTTCTGAAGCTCAAAAATATTGTATTCTTTGCTGATTCCGATATGATTTTCAACAATGGTTCCATCAAGGATTTCTCCATCTTTAAGGATCATCTTCAGTTTGTTCAGTTCGTTGGCAATCCTCGAAAGGTCATTTCCCAGATATTCTGCCAGAAGATGAGAAATATTGGGTGCTGTATTGATTTTAAGTTTTGCACATTCATCTGAAATCCATTTCGGAAGGTTGCTTTCCTTTACAGATTCGCTAAGGAAAAGGGCTTTGGCTTTATCTAAGGCTTTGGCCGCTTTTTTTCTGCTGTCCAGCTTCTTGTGTTTATGGGCAAACACCAATACCGTAGAAGGAACAGGATTTTCTACATAAGCTTCCAGAATTCTGTTTTCCTCTTCGTTGAATCGTAAATCCTGAGCTTCTTTCACAATAATCACCTGCTTATCTCCCATCATCGGAAACTGTCTTGCCAGGGAAAGAACTTCCTGATATGAAGTATCTTTTCCGTAAGTAACGGTTTGGTTAAAAGCTTTTTCATCTTCTTCCAAAAAGTTATGCTCAAGGGCTTTTACAGCGACATCAATAAAGTAAGCTTCTTCTCCGTGGAAAAAATAAATAGGTAAAACTTCTTTATTTTTAATATTTTTGAGGATTAAATCTAATTCTTTCATCTTATTAATGGAACTTCCAAAACTGAATTTTCAGGAAACTTTTGATTTTAAATTCAAGAAAGACAAAGATAAGTTTTTTATTTATGATTTGGTCCGCAAAACTTATCTTCTGCTCACTCCTGAGGAATGGGTCAGACAGCACTGGGTACATTATTACCTTACTGTGAAATCCTACTCCACATCGGCGTTGATTACCGAAAAAAAAATTATACTGAACGGTCTTACCAAACGGATTGACCTTCTGGTTACCGAAAAAACAGAACCTATAATTCTGATTGAATGCAAAGCTCCGCAGATCAAATTAACGGAAAAAACATTTGAACAGACTGCCCGGTACAATTCTATTATCGGAGCAAAGGAAATTATCCTGACCAACGGGCTTCAGCATATCAATGCGTACTATGAAAACGGACAGTATCAGTTTTACAGACCTGAGTAAGGCTTACAATATCGGATAATTCTGAAAAGGATTTAAATAATATTCTATTAATACTCTTTCTGAGTTATTTTTATTAATTTCGATAAGATTTTTTCTCAACACTACTCTCACCAATTTTTACACGAATTACACCAATTGTTGTTTGTGGTTTTTGTGAAAGGATTAGTGTAATCTGTATTAACTTAAATTACAAAATATGATACGTTCCATCTTATTAACCGCAATGATTATGGCTTCAGGAAATCTTTTCAGCCAGAAACTTAAATCTGTTTCCTACCAGGACGGTTCACAAAAACTTAATGGTCTCATCACTTCCAATGCAGGGAAAAAACTTCCCGGAGTATTGATTCTTCCAGCCTGGAAAGGCATTGATGAAGAAGCAAAAACAGCCGCCATTGAACTTGAAAAGCAAGGCTATATTGCTTTTATCGCCGATATTTACGGGGAAGGAAAAATTCCCGCAGATAACGAATCTGCAGCAAAGACCTCAGGATATTATAAACAGAATTATCAGGAATACCAGAAAAGAATTTCACTGGCGCTGGAGCAACTGAAGAAAAACGGAGCTATTTCTGATAAAGTAGCAGTTATCGGCTACTGTTTCGGAGGCACGGGAGCACTGGAATCAGCAAGAGGTCATCTTCCTGTAGCAGGTATTGTTTCTATCCACGGAAGTCTGGGCAGAGATCAGAGCAGAAAAAATGAAGCTTTGACGGCTAAAATTCTGGTTGAAAATCCGGCAGATGACAAAAGCGTGACTCCTGATGATTACAACAACCTCATCAAAGAAATGAATGATGGAAATGCCGACTGGCAGATCATCACGTATGCCCATTCCAAACATACATTTACAGATCCGAAATCTCCGGATTACAATGCAACCATGGCTAAAAGAGCGTGGAACCACACATTGCTGTTCCTGAAAGAAATTTTGAAATAACATAAAAAAGGCAAATTCATCAGTTCACGAATTTGCCTTTTTACATTTATATTGTTAGCTTCATTACGGTTTCGCCTGCAGCTCAACGTCATATTTTTTTGGAGAATATTTGGTAAGAGAGCCTGTTGCAGCATCAATTCCTACTCCTATTGCTCCTCCCAGAATAATATTCAGCAAAGTCACCGCATTAAAAGTTTTTGTCAGCTTTACTTCTTTCTTCTCGAATCCTTCTTTTTCAAAGGTAACCATCTGCTTACCCAAAGCTCTTGGGATTTTAGTTGTACAAGGTGTTGTACATTTTTCTATTCCTTTGTGAAATACTTTTGCGCCTTCAGGGCTTGAAGAAAAAGCTATTGCATCCTGAGTTCCTGTAAAAATGGTTGCACATGAAGTGGCAGAAAGTGCGATTCCCAGCATGAATACAACTGATAATTTGTTTTTCATAGATCTTAATTAGTTCATTTTTTTTAAGTCCGCGAACTTACAAAATAAATTAAAACAATCAAGCATGAAAAAGAAAAAAAATCTCCCGAAATAAAGTATTGATGGCCATTATCAGTAAAGTCACTTTTAAATCCTTTCTCAAAACACTCCATAGCATCTGATTAGATTGTATTTTGAAAAATTGCCACAAAAAAAAGCAAATCCACTGTATTGCAGATTTGCTTTTCTATATTTTTTAATCGTTTTTTAGTCTACGCCTTCCTCTTCACGATGGACCAGTTCCATAGAAAATGCAGGAAGACAGATTGCAAGATATTCGCAGGGTTCTGAAAATGGATTACTGTAACGGATTCTTGCTCCTTTTTCAATAAGGATACTCTGCCCTTTTTCCAGGGTAACAGTTTCACCGTCTATTTCAAATTGCTTTTTCCCTGAAATGATATAGGTAAATTCATCAAATTCGGGAGTCTGGTGAGGCTCGCTCCAATCCGCAGGTGCTACCATATGAGCAATGGAAACATTTGAATTCCCTGTAGAGCTGCCCCAATGTTCTTCAATCAGTTTTCCGTCTGTAGTTGGCACCACAAATGGTGACTGCTGGATTTTATATTTTTTCATACCCAGTCTTCTTTTTTAATTTCATACACGAAATTGGTTCTTGAAGGTTCACCAAAATAAGCCACTTCTTCTTCAGCTATTTTTTGTCCTCCCAATCTTTCCAAAGCTGTCTGTGAACGGAAATTCTCTTTTCCGATATGAAAATGAACTTTGTCTACATACTGGAAGATATAATCCAGCATCAGCTTTTTAACCTGAGGATTAATGCCTTTTCCCCAGGATTTTGTTCCATAGAAAGTATATCCGATGAAAATATGATTATCTTCTTTATCAAAATCATAATAACGGCTGCTTCCCAATACATCTCCGGTTGCTTTCTCCATAATTTTAAAAGCACCTTTACTCTCTATAGCTCCTGTGAAAAAGTTTTCAAAAACCTCTTTCTTATAACGATCTTTGTTGGGATGTTGTTCCCACACTTTCGGATCAGAAGCCACTTCATATAAAGATTCAAAATCCCCTTGCTGTAAGGGGATTAATTGAAATTCTTCATTCTCTAAAACAGGCTGAACAGAAAAATTCATTGTTTAACTCTTTTTAGTGGAATCTGATTCTATTTTCTTGATTTCTTTCAGTTTGTCAGAAATCTTGATGACGGTGTCTAGTTTAGATGGCTTCAATGAAACTTCTGCCTGAGCCATATCCCATTTGATTACCAGGTTTCCTGAATTTTCATCAGTAGGATTTAAAGTAATTTCAAACCATTCCTGCTTGTCAGCCAGCTTGTTAACCGGTACAGTAACATCTACTACATCCTGTTTAGGATCATAAGTATACGCTCCCCATTGCTGGAAATCTTTATTCAGAATTACTTTCCATTCTTTTTCTGTAGGAACGATGAATAATCCGTATGTTCCTGCAGGTACTGTTTTCCCACCGAAGCTAACGGCTTGTCCGAAAGTAATTTTCGTAGAAGAGTTAGCTCCAGCTCTCCAAACCTGGCCATAAGGAACCAATTCACCAAAAATTTTACGTCCTTTTACTCCCGGTCTTCCATAATCAATAGAGATTTTGGACATTGAAAACTGCTGCTCTACCCTCTGGCGCGGGCTTGCTGCCGGTACAGAGTAATCCTGTGCAAAACTGAATGCTGAAACTGAAATACAGACTGCTATTATTAACTTTTTCACGTGTAAATTTTTGTTTAAAATTACAAAATTCAAAACGAAATAGCTTTCATAAACTTCGTTAAATTTTGGTTTACCGATATTTTTCTATGAAGGATTTTTTTAACCAAATTCGTTTAAAAAGTATATTTTCAACTGTTGAACATTTTACTTTTCTTAATCGTTTTCCCTTTTCTGAGTTGTATGGAATGAAAAACAGAAGGAACATCATTCGTCCACGTTTTCAATAGTAAAAGAATAGCTATAATCTCTGCTCTGGTAAGCAATCCAACCCAGAAACAAAGGTTGAATAAAATAATGGACCGGCATTGTAAAATTACCTGAATCAATGTTCCAAAAAGTAATAAAGTCCAGATCTTGGCACCAATAGAATGTGTAGCAACCTCCTTTCGGAATTTTAAAAAGCTTACCAGATAAATAAGACCTTCAGCTCCTGCAAGAATACTTATTCTGGAAACATTTGTTTTGAAAAACTCGGGACATTGTATATATGCTGCAACACCTACTGAAATAAAGAAGACCTGATCAACAGTAGAATCCATACGTCTGAGTTTCTGCGTTGAAACATGAAGATACCTTGCGATAATTCCATCAAAAATATCCGTCAACAACCCTATAGATAAAAGAACGACAGTAATTGCCTGATAATTTTCTATTTTAATGAGACTTAAAGCAATGATGATAAAGCCAATAATCAGTCTGGAAAAGATTAAAATAACAGGAATTTTTGATTTCATAAAAAGGTCGCAGAACTTATGATAAATACCGAAATATAGGGATATTTTTAATATATTTCTAAAATAAGATAGCCTTTTCCAACTCCAGCAGCTTTTGTTTTCTCCAGATACCTCCGGCGTACCCTACCAACTCACCGTTGGAACCTATCACACGATGACAGGGAATTAAAATGGCAATTTTATTGATTCCGTTAGCTGTTCCTACGGCACGTATTGCCTTGGGATTTCCTAATATTTCCGACTGCTGTTTATACGTTCTTATTTCTCCCATTGGAATTTCACGGAGAAGCTGCCACACTTTTTCCTGAAATTCAGTTCCGGTAATAAACAGTGGAACATCAAAATGACTTCTTTTTCCTTCAAAATATTCTTTCAATTCCTCTTCCAGCTGTTTGAAATGAAGATGTTCTTTTTCTACAATCTCTGCCTTTAAAACCTTTGACAACGCCTTCAGCTGTTTTTCAATACTTTTCCTGTCTGTAAATTCAAGCAGACAGATTCCCTGATCTATGGCACAGGCAATCATTTCTCCCAAAGGGGTTGATATATGTTTTTGGTGTATCATTTCCATTAGTTTAAAAGTAAGCTTTTTGGAAATCATAACTTCTTTTTAATGCGTTAAATTTTTTTTTATCTGCCCGATATGTCTTGCATTATGATAAATAACAAAACGGAAGGTGTCTCCCAGCTTCAGTTTGATCAGTTTCGAAATGCTAATACCTGATTTTGTCTTTTCCAAATCAGTATATTGTGCTTTTTCCAGTAACTCAAGTAATTTCCCCTGATGGGTAATGAATAAATCTACTACATTTTTATCCAGATTACTGTGGATTGGATTCATGGCTTTAAGCGTTTTCATCTTATTCAGCTTCTCTTTGGGAAGCATGCTTTTGGCAAAATAATTTCCAAGAATTCCGGGTTTAAAATAGGATTGGGAAGACTTTCCGGCGGAAGAAATAGCACGGCTTATTTCAGGAATATAAAAATCTCCGTAGCGGTTAAGATGTTCCAGACATTCCAATGTACTCCAGCTTTCTGCTGAAGTTCTGAAATTCAGATCAAGTTCCGGTTGTAAAGACAACATTTCAGCAAATTGTAAATGTTCTTCTGTCTTACTTTTTAACTCATTCAATAATTCTGAGGTTGAAATTTTCATTACGTTTTTTTAAACAAATATGCTGATCTGAATGTTCTTAAATCTTGACTGAACTCAAGATTTTTTGAGTCTGGACAATGTTTCCGGTGACATTCTCAGATAATTAGCAATGTATTTATTGGGCACTTCCTGAAACAGCTTTGGGCTTCGTTTTAAAACCCTTTCAAAGCGTTCTCCCGGAGCATTGATCAACAGATCCTTTTCTCTTTCAAGCTGCTGCAATACAAGATCTTCCAGCACGTTCATCCAGAATTTCATATGTTCTTCATTTGATTGTGTAAATACATAGAAATCCTTTTTTGAAGCTACTTTTACCGTTGTTTTCTTAATCGCCTGGATATACAGATCTGAAGGTTTTCCCGATAAAAAAGAATCCAGGCTGACAATAATATTTCCGGTATATCCAAAACGAATAATCCTTTCTTCATCTTCATCCGTCATAAAGATCCGGACACTCCCGTTTTCAATAAAATAAATAGAGGTATCTGTACTGCCTGAAATCTTCAGGAATTCATTTCGTCTGAATTCTTTCTTTTCCCAATAGATTTCGCTCTGAAGCAATTTTTCAACCATTTCATTTTAATATTTGCTTTTCCAAAGATAATAGGTAATTTTAAAGTTTTAAAACACTAATCACTGATAATGCTCAAAAGAACAGTACTTTTTATACTGCTTTCGGCCGGATTTTATGGCATGAAAGCACAGCAGACCATCCCCTTCCGGATCACAAAGCACAATAATATCATTGTCAAAACCCTTGTCAACAAAAAGGATTCATTGGATCTGATGTTTCAGATCGCCATGAAAGATTATGCTATTTCTCCTGATGGCAAGCGGAAAGCAGAGCATATTATTTTCAACAAAGAAGAACTCAGCGACCACAATACGGTACAAATTGGGAAAATCACTCAGAAAAATGTACGTTTTTTTAACAATCAGTTAACAGGTCATGAGGCAGACGGAAAAATCGGAACCGGAATTTTCGCAGGTAAGGCATTTAAAATCGATTATGATAACAATCAATTTGTGATCTACGATCAAATGCCGGATCTGAAAGATTATCAACCTGTTAACATCATCTTAGATCATGATGGTTTTTATCTGGCCGCAGACAATATCCTGGATGGTGACCAACAGCAGGAAGCTTATTTTGTTTTACAATCCGGATTTTCCGGAGCAATACTGTACAGCAACGAATTCGCTGAAGAAAAACAGCTGGAGAAAAAACTGAAGGTAACAGGAGAGAAAACACTCAAGAATTCTGAAGGCAAAACTTTAACTACAAAACAAGCTGTTCTTCCCTATTTTAAATTGGGAAACAATGTGTTCAAAGATGTTTCCGTAGGATATTTCTCCGGTGAGCTGAAAACACAAAATGTAAGTTATCTGGGTGCTGATATGCTCCGCCGGTTTATCTGGATCTTTGATGCAGAAAGAAAAATGGCTTACATTAAACCCAGCAAATACTTTTCAGAGCCTTATTACAAAATGAATTAGAATATGATAAACACTTTAATGCTAAAAAAGATTATAAAACCCCAAACCGTCGCTGCGCTTTTATTTTTGCCATTGGCTATTATAAGCTGTAAGAAAGAAGAGAAAAAAACTGTTACCACAGAAATACATCCGGCGAATGATTCTGTAAAAACGGCAAAAACTGAGGAGAAAATAGATTATACTGATTTTAATATTTTCAGTCTGTCCATCATTTCATCCGCTGAAAAAGATTCTGATATGGATATTTTCATTTCTGTTTCAGATATCTATAAAGGAGAGCAACCTATTCCTGCTGAGATTGTTAAAAATCATAAGCAGATGTCTTACGAAGAACGCCAGCATTTTGAACTGGATGCACCCAGCAGAAAAAAGCTTCTCAACGGAATTCATCTCACTGAAAATGATTCTCTGTATATCTATGAGTATGGTTCTAATCAACTTCAAAAAATGCCGATACGCCAATTAAAAGCGGTCGCTTATCTGAGTCCTTATACAGACAGTGAAGATTTAGATCCGGATTCTTATATGATGGGCTTTCAGGTAGCCACTCACCAGAAAACCACAGAGTACGACCGATATACTAATGCCATCGCTTATTTTGGAAATACAAATCCATTTGTAGAAAATAAAATGAAAGCGGTGAAATGGCAAAAAGCTGATGCAGCTCTTTCAAAAAAATATTTCACCCATTCAAAATTGGCTCCGGGGAAAACCTATCAGGCACAATATGAAAATCTGACCTATTATCTGCAGGATTATCTTGAAGAAGGAAATATTGTAGATCGTACACTGGTCGTCATTAATGATCATAAAGAAAAAATTGCGGAGAAGACCTACAGTCTTGCAGGAAGTGATGGTGGAGAATTCCTCCCTTTGTATGGAATAGATGCTGATGAAGCTAATGTTTTCCAATATACAGGCCATCTTTTCAAAGGAAAACCTCCGGTTATTTTTGGGTTCATGGCGCAGTCTTTTGGCTGTCCTTCGATTAGCTTTTTAGATCAAAAGGAGAAGGATTTCCCGATCAATTGTGATAACAGGCATTAATTCCCGGAAGGATTTACAGGATTCCTACAAAATGACAAACTGTGTGGATAATCTTTGAGAATAAATCTGTCTAATCAGCAAAATCTTTGAGGAAAACATCAATAGAAACGGGCATTAGCCCGTTTTTTATTACATCAGCAATTCCATTGGCTTTAGCTTAAACCTAATTAAAGAAACTATGTCAAAAGCCAATTTTGACTTTTGACACAGTTTCTTCTCAGTGTATTATTTTTCAGGATAATAGTTGTCTTTCAGATTCATAAAATAGATTTCGGGGTCTTTAAAATCATTGCTCTTCATGAATTTGATCACTACATTCAGATAAGCTTCCGAAGGGATAAACTCTGCTCCCATTTTTTCTGAAAACTTTTTATACTCTTCTTCAAGCAGTTTGGGATTTTTGGCAAGTTGTTTTATGTCGGTTCTGAAACCTTTGAATATGAATTTTAATGCTTCACAATTTCCGGGATAGGAAACAGTTCCGTGGGTTTCTCCTTCAAAAAAACGATGTTTATAGTTCAGAGATCCGTTCTTTTCTATGATTTCTTTAAATTCTTCAATCGTCTGTGTCATATCGGAATTCCAGTTTTTCTGCTGTTCTTCATTGTCTGCCTGAGAAACATACAAAGATTTTTTTGCCGGAAATTTCTTATTTTTTTTCAGATACTCTTTTGTTCTTGTGAGGGTTACTTTGTTGTCCCACCACAAACTTGGATCATTGGCAACATAAGCATTGAAATAATCAGGATGTAAAAGGAGTGTATTAATAGCAAATAATCCTCCGAAAGAATGCCCTACCAGCACACAATAATCCTGAGTTCTATAGTTTTTATTAATAAAAGGCTTCAATTCTTCCTGCATGAATTTCAGAAAGTTTTCACTTCCTCCGCTGTCTGCAAAAAGTGTAAGAGCAGGATTTACGGGACTTTTCTTTTCAGACTTTGTAGGGGTAAGATCCCTTGTTCTTTCTGTATTTTTTATTCCTACTACAATACATTCCGGAATATCGGCATATGGTGCTCTGGCGATGAAATCCGTTAATCCTGTGTAATATTCAAAATTAATTTCTCCGTCTAAGAGATAGATCACCGGATATTTTGCCGGATTGATGGTAGTATCGTTATAGGTTTTAGGCAAGTGAATCCAGATTTCTCTGTTTTCGTTTAAAACTTTTGAAAATATAGTTTGCTTTTCTCCTATCGTCAGTTTTTCCTGGGCTTTTCCGGATGCGAATACCAAAAGTAATGAGAGTGCAATAATTTTAAACCAGTTGTTCATGGTGTGAATCTTTTCTGTGTTGATGAATGTTTTTAACTTCTTTATTCTTTTTGGGTGATTTGTTTCTTCGGCCCCACCAGATCAGGAATCCGGTAATCGGGAGACTGGTGCAGATAATCCCGATAATGAAGGTGAATATCTTACCGAACATTCCGCCCCAATAGCCTACATGAAGATCAAAATTCATGTGTTCTATCACTTCATGTCTCTGAACTTCTTCAGGATAATCAATTTCTTTTCCGGTGTATTTGTTGGTTTCCATACTTTTCCCGTTGACCATGCTTTTTAATCCAATAAACTGAGCTGCAACCACATGATATACCGTTGCTGAATCATTTCTCGGAATACTCATTCTGAACTGTTTCGCATCAGGAAACTCTTTGAATTTTCTATCTGCAAAATCAGCGTAAGACAAGGCTTTTTTCTCCGGATCAAACTTAGGTTCATATTTTTCTGCAATAGTATGAGCATCCACAGCTCCGCCGAAAGCCTGCTGGGTAAGATTGGTTAAAACTTCATAAGCCATAATCAGTCCTGTAATGGTAATAAATACGGCCGGAAGCAATGAATAAAACCCAAAGACATTATGAAAATCGTAGTTTTTCCTGCGCCATTTTGTTCCGGATTTGATTTTAAAAGCTGTTGTTCTTGTAGTTTTGTTCCATTTTTTCGGCCACCAGAGAATCAGTCCGCCAATAAGCTGAATAAAAAATATGATGGAAGCAACTCCAACAACCGTTTTCCCGAACTTTCCTGCCAGGAGCTGAGCATGAATATGGGCTACAACATAGAAAAACTCATAACTTTTTGTAGAACCAATTAATTTTCCGGTGTAAGGATCAAGATAATGATAGGCAAATACCCCTCTTGGACCACGCCCCTTTTTCTTTGGCTTTTCTGCCTTGTCCGCACTTTTATCTTTAGGCGGCTTCGTTGCCGATGCTACCCTGAAACTTCTGTCTGCTTCTTTATACGTATCAAAATAGAATGCTTTTCGATCCGGAACCTGCTGATGGAACTGAGCCAGCAATGCTTCAGGCGTCATTTTTTTAGCATGAGCCGGAGCCTGAACATATTTGGCACTTCCTCCACACCAATCAATGATTTCGTCACAAAAGACAAACACCGTTCCCGAAAGAGTAACGGTAAGTACAATGATTCCGGAAACCAGGCCGAGCCATAGATGCAGCCAGCCGGTGATTCTTTTGGTAAGGGATTTCCCCTGCTTTTTTTTAGGATTAGTTTTTTTGTTCTCCATATCTGTTTTCATCTACTTAAAATATAATAGCAGAAAATGCAAAGGCGCAATAGAATTTATAATGGCGTGTTTGTAAAGTGAAAAGAGTTATTCCTGTTGCCATTTACTTTAGCATATTTGAAGGCTTCAGAAATAGAAATTATAAATCAAAGCTTTGCACCTTTGCGGTTTTCATCCTTATATTTTCGTTGAGATTATTTTTGTTTATCGGTATTAAAATTTGAATGCAAAATTGGCAAGGATTTCTCTTGGCTTCTGCGGCTGTCCGTAGAAGTTCCAATAGTTTTCATTCAGAGCATTATTCATTTTCAGACCGATTCTGTATTTTTTCTTATCGTAGAAAATAGTAGCTCCTACGGTAGTATAAGACGGAGCAAGGAAATGATTAACAATGTTGATGTAAGTTTGATCCACAAAATTAAATCCGGCTCCAAAACCTAGTCCTTCATAAGCTCCATCCATGATTTTGTAACTTGTCCATACATTGGCTACATGTTTTGGAGTCCATGCAATTCTTTTCCCGCTGTCTTTGCTTCGGTCATCATATTTATTATCGTTATATCCGTATCCGGCAACGATATTCCATCCTTTGAAAGGGTTGGCAATAATTCCAATTTCCAATCCCTGACTTTTGATATTACCATCCTGAATACTTCCTATTCCACCCGGATCTGCAACCAGTCTGTTTTTAACGTTAATATTGTAATAGCTAACGGTGGTCAGTAATTTTTTATGAAAAAGATCCACTTTAAAACCTGTTTCAATCTGATTTCCCTGCTCAGGATCCCATTTTGTCAGAACACCTACTTCATTTAATGATGGAGCATAGTTTTTAAATCCGTTCACATAATTGGCAAAGAATGAGATCTGATCTTTTACAATTTCATACACCAATCCGAATTTTGGTGAAAACTGGGTCTGACTGTAGCCGGTAACTTTATTTTCAGGATATCCGTTTTTCGTAGAGATTTCTACGCCGTTTACCACCATATCATCATTTTTATAGCTGTCTACTCTTAAACTGGCCATTACCAGCAAGTTATCTGTGATATTCAAAACATTGGAAATATAGCCGCTGATCGTTCTGAATGTTGTGATATCAGATTCAGTAGATTTTCTCTCCTTATTCATGAATTTGTTTCGGGAAATAGGATCCCACGCTGAAGAGCTGTCGAGATTCACTTTGTCATAAGGCATAAAAACATTGCTGTATCCGTTGGCTTCATAATAAGGGAACTGGTACTTTGTCCTTTGTTGGAAGTAATCTATTCCCACTACCAGACGGTTTCGTAGACCTCCTATTTTAAAATCTCCAGTAAAATTCTGCTGAATATTATCTGTAGTTACTTTAAAGCTGTCGAAAGGACGGATCATTCTTTCGACCTGATTATTATTCAGATATCTCAGCACTAAAAAGATAGATTCATTTTCATTGGCCTCTCCTCTTTGGTAGGATGTTCTTGACGTCCATTGATCGTTGAATTTATGAGTAACCTCCGCCATCGTTACAAAATTGGTTCTTTTGGAACCGATATCATTACTTGTAAATGCTCTTTTATAGGCAACTTCCAGGTCTTTCATGGAGTGTAAAGTCAGTTTTTCTGAATTTCTTACATAGGCATTCAATGTTTTATCCGGAGCGTGGAATTCTGTATCAAGCGTTACAGTGGTTTTATCACTTACTTTATAGAGAACACTTCCTGAAAAGAACAATCCTTTGTTATAACCGGCATCCTGGAAAGAATCCTGAGAGTAAGCTGCTACGTTGAATCTTGCTAATGCTGTTTTTTCTTTGTTCAAGGGAGTGTTTACATCCGCTGTGATTCGGTTCATTCCCCAGCTTCCGGTGGTATAATTGATAATTCCTCCGAAGTTTTCCTGTGGTTTTTTGGTAACAATATTCACTACTCCGCCATAGTTGGCAAGTGTTCCTCCGAATAAGGTTCCGGATGGTCCTTTAATTACTTCTACTCTTTCAATATTAGCGATTTCGGACTGTACTCTGGGGTTTTGAATCAATCCGTTTCTGAAACTGGCATTGGAGCTGAAACCTCTCATGAAAATATCATTCCCACTGTCGTTGACACTGTTACTTACGACAACACCTGGCGCAGAAGCCATGGCTGTATTGAAGTCCGTAGCTCCCATTTCACTGATGATTTCTTTGGGAACAAGGTTGTAAACAGTGGGATTTTCAAGGTTTTCAAGAGGAAGTCTTGCGATGGATTCAGATTTTTTGGTTCTGTAATTGTGCGTTCCCTGGAGTGATACGGATTGTATTTCAGCCACTTTAATGGTATCCGTTTCCTGGGCACTCAGCATTGCTACGGCTAATAGAGCTGCAGAAATAATTGTTTTTTTCATGTTTATAATTAAGTTAGTTCTGCAAAACTATCTTATTTTTATTAATTCTAAATAAAAACATGACACAAATCATAAAACTTACTTGATGAAACAGCCCATTAATAAAGAGTTTATTAAAAACCGATATGATACAACTATTGATAACTTTTCTAACCCAGGCATTTCAGGTAAATGGGATTGAGATTTTTCTTATCTTACTGTTTTAATACAGAACCTATTTTTTGATTATCAATTTCAACAATGAATAACAATATCCAAGAGACCGTTCAGCAATTTCTTCACTTTCTTTCAGGAAGAAACCTGACAGAATTGATCAATTTATTTTCTGACACCGTAGACTGGTATATACCTGGAGATGAGCAAAAAGCACCCTGGCTGGGCGTAAGAAACAATAAACAGGAAATATCCGTTTTTTTTGAATTGTTATGGAAAAATACAGAACCAGTTTCTGCCAAAATACATCATATTTTCAACGATGATGAATATGCAGTGATCACTGGAGAATTTGTAACGAAAATGCTTGCAACAGGTCATATTGTAGAGTCTTTATTTTGTATCCAGATGCGTATTCAAAATAATAAAATTATACGTTACAGATTACTGGAAGATAGCTTGGCGGTTTCAAAGGCTTTGGAGAGGTAATTAAGGATTATTTATCTTATTGATAACAATATACATTGGAGTTGTTTAAACTTATAAAAAATATTGGACATTTCTTAAACCATTAAGAAGGATTTAAGCAATAAAGCATAATTAAGTTAAGATAAATCATTCTGATTTTTAAGCTTAAAGCCAAGCTCATCTTAATACTCTAAACACCTTAATGCAGTCTTAATGTTTCAAAAAGTTTAAACAAGTTTATTATTAATGAAATTCTTTGAACAATGTTCGCAGAACTTCATTCTGTGTCAGAAGGACATCGCTGTTAAAATCTAAAATTATCTTTTATATCACGGCAGACGCCATCATCGACATATAATAATTGGCACAATGCAGCGCATTAATTAAAACGATGTCTTTCTCCGGGAACGTTTCGAAGGCATCAGAAGTTGTGACCTGGTATTCGTAATTCATAGAACTCCATTTCAAATGAGGCTTAATGATCATCAGCTCAACCCCTTCCTGATCTGTAAGAACAAATGACTCTTTAAAAATACCTCTGTGTTTGAAAAGATAACCATTCTTCACGCCGTCAAAATAGGTTTGCACTACAATTTCCCCGTTCCAGTTCATTCTGAATTTCAGCAAAACTCTTTCATGATCTTTCAGCTCAATGGTGGTTCCCCAAAACCCTTTTGGTTCCACCTGATAAGTCTGACCACCTGCAATATCAATAACGGCATTAAATTTAAACCAGCTTGTATAAATAAGTTTCCCGATTAATTTTTCTTCTCTTGTGACCTCAAAAGATAAAGAATTGCTTGATTTTGCGTAATATTCTGCCATGGTTATATTTTGATTTGGTGGAATTTTTATTAGTTTTTAAATAATAATAACAGCCTGAATTTTAACGCTCTAATTTATAAATAATTTGGTGAACATTATGTATTTTTAAGCTAATCTGGTAAAAACTCTTGTGAATTCTCTTTAACCACGTTTTTTGTGTTGAAAATTTGCTTTAAATGTATGATAAGCAATCACTTAATTGCTTTCAAACCAATACTTCCATTTTTCATCATCAATCCCAAATTTCCCCTGCCACCATCTCGCGGGATAACCAACATCATCATTTCTAATGGGCCTATGCTCTCTTTCCGGATAGGTAACGTATTGATTGGCATATCCCCGATGGGTATCATCATGTAAAATTCCGATAACTCCTAAGATTTCCAACAATCCCAACCGTTCGTCATCATTTGATTTTAATGTTTTAGAGATCTTCTTTTTGAGTTGGGAAATTCTGTCGTTAGGTTCTGACTTTTCAATGATTTCTTTCAGTTCATTGAGGATCTTGTAGTCATTTTCATTGGGTTTAACCGCCGGAAATTTTGGAAACTGTTCTACATCAAATAAAACCTGAATTAAATTATCAAAACAGCATCCATCTTTATATTTGAAATAATTGATTGTATTGAATTCGATAAGGTCTTCAAATTCAAAGGTATGAAGCCCGCAGATCGCACAGATCTCTTCATTGGGCTTTGGACTTGGTGTAAAACTATGTTCTGCGAGACTTTGTGCAATACAGTAGCTGGATAAAAATGAGCGATATTCTAATTGCCTGGTACTTAAACTATAAAGAAAAGCATCTACCACCTGCTGTTTTTCAATGCCAGCCACAGCACTTTTGATTCTTCTGCAAATCTCATCATGACTTATTTCTTCCTGATCAAACATTACAGATTGCTTTTTTGCATACTCAAAATCATCTTCTGTAATATATTGCATGTATGTTTCCCAATCAAACCAGTCGCTAAGACTTGCATCCTGAGAACTTTTTATGGTATTCAATAAAATTTTTATGGCTTTTTTATCCATTATAGCTTTTCTTTATTCAATTTTAAAAATATAATCATCTTTAACGTTCTCAGATTTTTTGACTATTTCATCTATACTATATTTTTGTCCGTCAATTTCAACATCAACAATATACCATTTCCACATAAAATTGTGCGTTTTTTCAATCCGTACTGTTGAATGGGGATTGATTTCCAGTGTAACAACAGAGCTGTCCATCTTTTTCTCAAGAGATTTTAAATTTTTAGTTTTTCTGAAAAATTTTGGCTGTACAATATCATTCTCATAATTGAAAGTAAATGCACCATAAGAACCTTCAGATAATTCTTTTACCATTCTTTTTTTATAATTAATTTTTAGTGTTTTTTTTGTTTCTGTTAAATTTTGAATATAAAAATCGGTTGGTATTGAACATCCCAAAAATACAAGCACAAAAACAACACTTAAAACTCCTTTAATAATTGCATTCATATTATTTAGCTTAGATGGTTTTTGTAAAAATAATCAGATTACTTTAATTTATGAGTTTTTACTATAAAAAAATCCCACAAGAACACTTGCGGGATTTTAATATTTATTCTAGTTCGAAATTACATTGTCTCCATTTTGAAGCTCATGCTTTCGATTACTTTCAGAATTGCTTCTACTGTATCCATTGAAGTTAAACAAGGAACACCGTTTTCCACACTCATTCTTCTGATCTGGAATCCATCTCTTTCTGCCTGCTTACCTTTTGTAGTAGTATTTACAACATACTGAACTTTTCCTTTCTGGATCAGGTCGATAAGGTTTACACTTTCCTCTCCTATTTTGTATCCGATTTTGCAAGGGATTCCTTTTTCCTCGAAGAACTTCGCAGTACCTTCCGTAGCCCAGATTCTGAATCCTACTTCATGGAATCTTGCTGCAAGAGCTGCCGCTTCATCTTTATGCTTATCTGCTACCGTGAACAGGATAGAACCGTGCATAGGAACTTTTCTTCCTGCAGCAACCAATCCTTTGTAAAGTGCTTTTTCAAGGGTTGTATCTTTCCCCATAACTTCACCTGTAGACTTCATTTCAGGGCCCAGAGAGATGTCAACCTTCGTTAGTTTAGAGAAAGAGAACACCGGTACTTTTACAAATACTCCTTCTTTGTTTGGAACCAATCCGTTTTCGTATCCTAAATCTTTCAGCTTTTGTCCTAAGATGGCCTTTGTTGCAAGGTTAGCCATAGGAACTTCCGTAATTTTAGATAAGAATGGAACTGTTCTTGAAGAACGAGGGTTTACTTCGATTACATAGACGTTTCCTTCGAAAAGAACGTACTGGATGTTCATTAATCCGATAACTTTCAGCCCTTTTGCCAATCTTTGTGTATAATCTACCAAAGTATCAATTTCACTTTGAGAGATATTCTGTGGTGGATATACCGCGATAGAGTCTCCGGAGTGAACTCCTGCTCTTTCGATGTGCTCCATAATTCCAGGAATCACTACTGTTTCACCGTCGCAGATAGCATCAACTTCAATTTCTTTTCCTACCATATATTTGTCAACCAAAACAGGGTGCTCAGGGCTTGCTTCTACCGCATTTTCCATGTAGTGGGCCAATTCTGCTTCTGCATATACAATTTCCATCGCTCTACCTCCAAGAACGTAGCTTGGACGTACCAATACCGGGTAACCGATTTCGTTTGCAATTTTTATCGCTTCTTCTTTCGAAGTTGAAGTTCTTCCTTTTGGCTGAGGAATTCCAAGCTCTTGAAGTGCTTTCTCAAATTTATCTCTGTTTTCAGCTCTGTCAAGATCTTCCAGTGAAGTTCCCAGGATCTGTACTCCGTGAGAGGCTAATTTATCAGCAAGGTTAATAGCTGTCTGCCCTCCGAACTGTACCACTACTCCTTTTGGCTTTTCAAGCTCGATGATGTTCATTACATCTTCTTCAGTAAGCGGCTCGAAGTATAGTTTATCAGAGATTGAGAAGTCTGTAGAAACTGTTTCAGGGTTGTTGTTGATGATAATTGCTTCGTACCCCATTTCTTTGATCGCCCATACTGAGTGAACGGTAGCGTAGTCAAACTCAACTCCCTGTCCGATTCTGATAGGTCCGGAACCTAGTACAATGATTTTTTCTTTGTCTGAAACAACACTTTCGTTCTCTTCTTCGTAAGTTCCGTAGAAATAAGGCGTTTCACTTTCAAACTCAGCAGCACAAGTGTCTACCATTTTGTAAACCGGCATTACTCCGTTTTCTTTTCTGAAGTTGAAAACCTCACGTTCTTTTACATCCCAAAGAACTGCGATATTAATATCTGCGAAACCTAATCTCTTCGCTTCAATTAATGTTTCTTTATCAAATTTGTTGGCAGCGATTACTTTTTCGAAGTCAACCAGTTTTTTCAGTTTCCAGATGAAGAACTTGTCGATTTTACTCCATTCTACAATCTGTTCCCAGTCGTATCCTCTTCTTAAAGCATCTCCGATGATGAATAGTCTTTCATCATCACACACTCTGATTCTTCTTTCGATTTCTTCAGCAGTAAGTGCCTCAGCTTGTTTTGTTTTTAATCCTAAATGCTTGATTCCTGTTTCCAGTGAACGGATCGCTTTCTGTAAAGATTCCTCAAGGTTTCTTCCGATGGCCATTACTTCACCAGTAGCTTTCATCTGAGTAGAAAGTCTTCTGTCTGCCGTTTCGAATTTATCGAATGGGAATCTTGGGAATTTTGTCACCACATAGTCAAGAGCCGGCTCAAAACATGCATATGTTTTTCCTGTTACCGGGTTCATGATTTCATCCAGCGTTAATCCTACAGCGATTTTTGCAGCGATTTTTGCAATCGGGTACCCTGTTGCTTTACTTGCTAAAGCTGATGAACGGGATACTCTAGGGTTTACTTCGATGATATAGTATTCGAAAGAGTGTGGATCCAAGGCAAGCTGTACATTACATCCTCCTTCAATTCCTAACGCTCTGATGATTTTTAAAGAAGCATTTCTCAGCAACTGATACTCTCTGTCTGAAAGGGTCTGAGAAGGTGCAACTACGATAGAGTCTCCTGTGTGAACTCCTACCGGGTCAATATTTTCCATGTTACAAACCACAATGGCGTTGTCGTTTGCATCACGCATTACTTCGTATTCTATTTCTTTGAAACCTGCAATTGATTTTTCAATCAAACATTGTGTAACCGGACTGTGCTTTAATCCTAATTCGGCAATTTCTTTTAATTCTACCTCGTTGGAAGCAATACCTCCTCCTGTTCCTCCCATTGTAAAGGCAGGACGAACAATTACAGGATATCCGATTTCATCTGCGAAAGCAAGAGCTCCTTCTACCGTATTTACGATATCAGATTCCGGAACCGGCTCGTTCAATTCTCTCATCAACTCACGGAAAAGATCTCTGTCTTCTGCTCTGTTGATGGCAGAAAGCTTCGTTCCCAATACTTCCACTTTGCATTCTTCAAGAATTCCTGATTTTTCCAGTTCTACCGCCATGTTCAGTCCAGTCTGACCTCCCAATGTTGGTAATAAAGCATCCGGACGTTCTTTTCTGATGATGTGGCTTACAAATTGTAATGAAATCGGCTCGATATATACTTTATCTGCGATTTCCACATCCGTCATGATCGTTGCAGGGTTTGAGTTGATCAAAATTACCTTGTAGCCTTCTTCTTTCAGAGACAGACAAGCCTGCGTTCCTGCGTAATCAAATTCAGCTGCCTGACCAATGATGATAGGTCCTGAACCGATTACTAAAATTGTTTTTATATCTGTACGTTTTGCCATTTTTCTTTTTTAATTGGGGTTAAGAATCAAATTCTTAAACTTCTTATTTTTTTACTTTTATAAGACTTATGATTGTATTTTGTCATTCCGAGGAATCGAGGAATCTAATTTTATTGTAGAGATTCTTCACTCCGCTATTGCTTCGTTCTGAATGACAAAAAGCAGTCTTATTTCTTAAAGTCCTCCATCATTTGAATGAACTCATCAAACAGGTAGTTTGCATCTTCAGGGCCGGGGCTCGCTTCAGGGTGATACTGAACTGAGAAACAAGGGTGGATTTTATGTTTTAATCCTTCGTTGGTTCTGTCATTCAATGCGATGTGCGTTTCGATAAGGTCTGTTCCTTTTAAGCTTTCCTGGTCTACCGCATATCCGTGGTTTTGAGAAGTAATGGCTACTGTATTTTTCTCTAAATCCAATACCGGGTGGTTTCCTCCTCTGTGTCCGAATTTCAGTTTGAAAGTTTTCGCTCCGCAGGCAAGACCGATCAATTGGTGTCCTAAACAGATTCCGAAGATTGGAACTTTTCCTAGTAATCCTCTGATCATATCTAAAGCATGTGGTACATCTTCAGGGTCACCAGGACCATTTGAAAGCATAATTCCATCCGGATTCATCAATAGAATTTCTTCTGCTGTAGTATCCTGAGAAACCACAATAATATCACAATTTCTCTGAGACAGTTCTCTGATAATCCCCAGTTTTGCACCGAAGTCTACCAATACTACTTTGAAACCTCTGTTCGGATTGGCGTAAGGTGTTTTTGTAGAAACCTCCTCTACCTGATTGATTGGAAAAGTTGTTGTTTTCAGTTCAGAAGCCACTGCAGCTTCATCAGCATCTGCGTTTACAATTTTTCCTTTTACTACTCCATAATTACGAAGAACTCTTGTCAGCCTTCTTGTGTCGATTCCTGAAATTCCTGAAAGGTTTTTCTTTTTAAATAATTCATCTAAAGTAATCTGAGTACGGAAATTGGAAGGAAGATCGCAAAGTTCTTTTACGATAAGCCCTTTGATTGCCGGCTCAATACTTTCATAATCATCACGGTTAATACCATAATTTCCGATAAGCGGATAGGTCATACAAACTATCTGACCGCAGTATGATGGGTCAGAGATCAATTCCTGATACCCTGTCATTCCGGTATTGAAAACTACTTCCCCTGCAGTTTCCAATTCTGCTCCGAAACCTTCTCCATGAAACACTTCACCGGACTCCAGTATTAATTTTTTCTTCATTTTAAACTTTTATCTCTTATTATTTATTTAATATGTCATTAACAGGTCGCCCCTACAGGGCTTGGATTATCTAAATCCTTTTTGTTTCCATGGGCTTCACCCATTGCTATTAACAGGCCGCCCCTACGGGACTCATTAACTTTTAACTTCTTACTTTTACCCTGGCTCTTTTACCTTGGCTCTTATTTAAAGGTATACCCTTTACTTTCCAACGCTTCTTTCAAAATGGCCATTCTTGCGAACACACCATTTTGCATTTGTTTGAAGACTCTTGACCTTTCGCATTCCACAAGATCTGAATCTATTTCCACTCCTCTGTTGATGGGAGCAGGATGCATGATGATTGCTTCTTTTTTCATGGCTTTTTCTCTTTCCTTCGTCAGCCCATATCTTTTATGATATTCTGAAGCGGTGAAACTCATTGCGGCATCGTGTCTTTCGTGTTGGATTCTTAACAGCATTAAAACATCCACTTCGCCGATCAACTCATCTACTGACATATAAGTTCCGTTGATTAAAGCTCCTTCGTCAAACCATTGTTCCGGTCCTGAGAAGTATACTTTAGCGCCTAACCTTCTTAAAGCTTCCGCATTTGAATTCGCTACACGGCTGTGTTTCACATCACCTACAATTCCTACTTTCAATCCTTCAAACTTTCCGAATTCCTGATAAATAGTCAGTAAATCCAGCATACATTGTGAAGGATGGTTTCCTGTTCCGTCTCCTCCGTTGATTACAGGAATGCTGATATTCTTTAATTCCTCGAAGTATCTGTCTTTCTTATCGCGGATTACCACCAGGTTTACTCCTATACTTTCAATGGTCTTTACTGTATCATAAAGACTTTCGCCTTTGTTTACCGAACTGTGTGATGCATCAAACGGAACTACCTGAAGTCCCAGTTTTCTTTCTGCAAGATCAAAACTTGTTTTCGTTCTTGTACTGTCTTCGAAGAAAAGGTTTGAGCAAAAAACTTCTCCTTCAATTTTAGCAGTTTTACCGTTCGCAAAAGCCAGTGCTTCTGTCAGTATACTGTTGATTCTCTCGGTGCTTAGTTCTGTAATCGTAAACATAATTCTTATTTTTGGGCATAAAAAAAGCGAAGACAACAATCTTCGCTAATAACAATAAATATCGTAAAGGGCGCTTTCGCCCGGTAAATCTAATGATATAAATGCTTTTTTATTCATTAGGTGCAAAGATACAACAATTTTATGAACCTACAAAAACAAAGTTTAAAATAAATTAAAAACCTCAGTATTCCTTATTCTCATTTAAAATTAATATTTTTGTTACAACTCAAATTATTTTATGGATTTAAAAGACAAAATGATTCTCAGCATTATTCAGGAAGACTCTACATTATCGGTTAAAGAAATTTCCGAAAAGATTGGTCTTACCTTCACTCCTACGTATGAACGAATCAAACAACTGGAGAAGCAGGGGATCATTCAGAAGTATGTGGGCCTTTTAAACCGTGAAAAACTGGGTTTAAATATTGTAGTCTACTGTAATGTCCGCCTCAAAGAACAATCCAAGAAAGTATTGGAAACTTTTGAGAACCACATCGGAAAATATGACGAAGTACAGGAAATCATCAGTCTTTCCGGAGAGTATGACTATATGTTGAAGATCATTGCCAAGGACATCAATTCATATAATGAATTTGCTGTGAATGTGATCTCAAACATTCCTAATATCGGGCAGTACCACAGCTCCATTGTGCTTCACGAGGTGAAAAAGTCTACCAAGTTTAAAATTGATCTGGAATAAATCTTCTTTTTAAACCATTAAGAGCTTTTAAGAGCTGAAGAATAATTAAGCAATTCGCAAGCGAGTTTAAAACAATACGGCCAAAAAATCGCAGATTTTCTTAACTATCTTAAACCCTTCATCTACCTTAATGGTTCAGTTTATCAATCATTATTATCCGATTTTTCTTGCTGAAAATCTTTGATTTTCTTGCGCCTTAAAAAACAACTCAAATAATTATCTCTGCGCCTTTGCGCCTGCCAACTTCTTTTATAAACTCGTATTTTGTTCGAAAACGCAAAGACGCAAAAGAAATTGAAAACTTTATGCTGTAAGGCGCAAAGATTTTATCTCCGATAAAATTTTATGCAGTAGATTTTCTTAACCAACCTTAAAGTCTTCATCTACCTTAATGGTTCAGTTTATCAATCATTATTATCCGATTTTCCTTGCTGAGAATCTTTGATTTTCTTGGGCCTTAAAAATAATTCACATAATTATCTTTGCACCTTTGCGTATACCAACTTCTTTTATAAACTCGTATTTTGTTAGAATACGCAAAGACGCAAAAGAAATTCATAAACTTCATGTTGTACGGCGCAAAGATTTTATCTCCGATAAAATTTTATGCAGTAAATTTCCTTAACCAACCTTAAAGTCTTCATCTACCTTAATGGTTCAGTTTATCAATCATCAAATTCAAAGAGCGGAATTACAATCCTGCCATTAAGATCACTTAAGCAGATAAGATTTATAAGATTAAGGCTTCCACAACGAAAAGACAGCAGGCTAAAATAATTTAGAAATTCCACTGATTTTTGCTTAAGTTTCTAATGACCTTAATAGCTTAGATTCTAACCCAATAATTTATTTTTCAGTTTATTGAACTGATATTCTATTTTATCCAGACAAAGATTTCCGATACTTCCCTGGTGGGTATGTTCAAGGTTTCCAGGTTCAAATTCAAACGCGTTGTTTTCAATCTCCTGCCCTACTTTCACATAAGCATCACGGAAAGAGCTGCCGTTTTTCACTTCTTCATTGATCTTCTCTACACTGAAAAGGTATTTGTATTTCTCATCCTCAAGAATCCCGTCTTTTACCTTAATATTAGGCAAAGTGTAGCTTAGGATTTCCAGACATTCTTTCAGGGAATCAATAGCCGGGAAAAGAATTTCTTTGGTCAGCTGTACATCTCTGTGATATCCTGAAGGCAGATTATTGGTCAAAAGAATCAGTTCGTTCGGAAGTGATTGAATTCTGTTGCATCGTGCACGAACCAGTTCAAAGATATCCGGATTCTTTTTATGAGGCATAATACTGCTTCCCGTAGTAAATTCTTTTGGAAAGCTAATAAAATCAAAATTCTGACTCAGATACAGGCATACATCATAAGCAAATTTACCCAGTGTTCCGGCTAAAGTTGCCATTGCCATTGATAACATTTTCTCTGACTTTCCACGGGTCATCTGAGCGTAAACTGAATTATAATTCATCGACTGGAATCCTAAGTTATAGGTTGTACTTTCACGGTTAATCGGAAAAGATGAGCCATAACCTGCAGCTGATCCCAATGGATTTTTATTAATGATATTCTTCACTGAAAACAACATTTCCACATCATCCAAAAGGGCTTCAGCATAAGCTCCAAACCACAATCCGAATGAGGAAGGCATTGCAATCTGCAAATGAGTATATCCCGGAAGCAGAACATTTTTATGCTGATCCGCCAACTGAATTAAAATCTGGAAAAACTCATCTGTAAGGGCTGTGATCTCACGGATTTCATCCAATAAATACAGCTTGATATCCAATAAAACCTGATCATTTCTTGATCTTGCGGTATGAATTTTCTTTCCTGTATCTCCTAATTCTTCAATCAGGATTGCTTCTACCTGAGAATGGATATCCTCAGCTTCTTTATCAATTTCAAAAGTCCCATCCTCAATTTGATTTAAAATACTATTTAAGACAGATAACATCTGCTCTGATTCTTCCTGTGTGATAATACCGGTTTCTGCAAGCATTTTACAATGTGCCATAGAACCTTTCACGTCATATTTGGCTAAACGTTCATCAAAGTCAAGATCTTTACCGACTGTAAATTGATTGACTAATATATTGGTGGCAAGGTTATCCTTCTGCCATATTTTTTTCATATGTAATTATTTATTTTTTTAAATCACATGCAATCGCCACTTCTATCTGTTTTACCAGAAAAATTAGTTGGTAGTGATTTCATAATATCTGACTTAAAATATTTATTGGTTTTGACATGCCCGGCAAGGCAATCCTTATTACTATTAACTATAAAAAAACATTTCCTTATGTAAAGCTTTCATTCCTAATTTTCTTTTTTGCATAAATCTTATTAAAAACTAAACTTCTGGCGCCTGCCGGACGGAGTCAAAACATATATTGAGCCGGAAGTCTGAGGCTGGAGGCTGGAAGTGAAATTATAAACTATAATAACTTCCATCTTTCCGCTTCATTCTTCCATTATTTATAACACTTTTTCTAAAATACTGATGTAGATTTCTATTCCTTCTTCTATTTCTTGGATATAGATAAATTCATCTGCGGTGTGAGAGCGCCTACTGTCTCCAGGTCCTATCTTCACGGATGTACATGGGATAATCGCCTGATCTGAGGAAGTAGGTGAACCATAAGTGGTCCTTCCGATTTCAATACCTGCTTTTACAAACGGATGATCCATTTCGATCTTTGAAGAATTCAGCCTGAATGATCTTGCCGTCAATGTAGATTCCATCTTAGACTGAATGATTTCAAATGCTTCCTGATTAGAATATTCATCTGTCACCCTTACATCCAGTGTGAAATGACAAGACTCCGGAACGACATTGTGCTGTACTCCTGCATGAATTCCTGATAAAGTCACTTTAACTTCTCCAAGATATTCTGAAACTTTTGGAAATTTAAAAGCTAAAATATTCTGCAGATCCTGCATGCATTTTATAATTGAGTTATCATCATTAGGATGAGCGGCATGAGAAGGAGTACCTTTCATTTCTCCATCAATCACAAGAAGTCCTTTTTCTGCAATCGCCAGATTCATCTGCGTGGGTTCTCCTACAATGGCGAGTTCTACGTTGGGTAGCTGCGGAAATAAGGCTTCGATTCCATCAAATCCTGAAATCTCCTCCTCTGCCGTCAAAGCAATAACTAAATTATATTTTAAATCTTCTTTATCATAAAAATGTAAAAAAACCTGTGCCATAGAAACCAGTGAAGCTCCTGCATCATTGCTTCCCAACCCGAATAGTTTGCCGTCTTTTTCAACAGGAACAAACGGATCAAGCGTATATGCTTTATTAGGTTTTACGGTATCATGATGCGTATTCAGCAAAACGGAAGGTTTAAACACATCAAAATGTTTATTCACTGCCCAGATGTTGTTTTTAAAACGTTTCGTAGGAATCTGATGCTTTTTGAAAAAATTCTCAATTTCCACCGACGTATTAAACTCATCTTTGCTGAATGAAGGAATCTCAATCAAATTTTTAAGCAATCCGATCGCATTATTTAACAGCTCTTCTTTATTATAAACAGATTTCAGTTCCTGCATGATGATTTTCTATATGGTTTTTCAATTCTGTTTCTTTGATCAGAAACACTTTGTCTACATTATTTTTTATAGCTCCAAGAGCATTTTCAAGTTTGGGTAAAATCCCTTTGTGAAGCTTCCCTTCTTCTTTTAATACCGTGAATTCTTCTTCATTAACGCTTCTGATCACAGATTCCGGATCGTTTACATCCTCCAAAACACCTTGTTTATCAAAGCAATACAACAGCTCAACTTCATATTTCTCAGAAAGTGCCTGCGCCATTACGGAAGCAATGGTATCTGCATTGGTATTGAAAAGATTTCCTTTTCTATCGTGGGTAATTGCGGAAAATACAGGAACAAGATCCAGCTTGATTAATTTTGAAACCAGCTTCCTGTTTACACTTTTCTTGGTAATATCCCCCACAAATCCAAAATCGATTTCAGGATGTTCTCTTTTTTTAGCTTTAATTAAGTTTCCATCCGCTCCGGAAAAGCCTATGGCATTGCATTTTTTTTGCTGCAGCTTTTCAACAATATTTTTATTGATTCCTCCTGCATATACCATCGTTACAATATCCAATGTCTCTTTATCTGTAATCCTCCTTCCGTTGATCATTTTCTGTTCTATGCCAAGTTTATCAGCCAATGTGGTCGCTAATTTTCCTCCGCCATGAACAAGGATCTTCTTTTCCTGAATTTCAGAAAACTGTTCTAAGAATTGAACTAACAATTCCTCATCATCAATTAAAGCTCCGCCAATTTTTATGATGTATAACTTTTCTTTCATTGTAAACGTTTTGTGATCCATACTCCCAATAATAATTCTTGTCAAGGTTTTGAACCTTGACAAGAATTATTATTGGGCTTTCAATTCATTTAAAATTTCACTGAACACAGCCTGTGCAGAGAAAATACGGTTTTTTGCCTGCTGATAGATGATAGAATGATCTCCATCCATTACCTCATCACTCAACTCCACATTACGGCGAACCGGAAGACAGTGCATTACTTTTGCATCATTGGTATGGGCTAATTTTTCATTCGTCAGCATCCAATCTCCTTTCACTTCAGGCATTGCGGCATAATCATCAAAAGAAGACCAGTTTTTCACATAGATAAAATCTGCATCTTTCAAGGCTTCATCCTGATCATGGATTACTTTCACATCTTTTGTGAAGTTTTTATCTAAATCATACCCTTCGGGATTGGCAATTACCAACTCTACATCCATTTCCTGCATCCATTCTGCAAAAGAGTTTCCAACAGCATGCGCAATAGGCTTGATGTGTGGCGCCCATGTCAACACTACTTTTGGTTTGTGGTCTTTTTTCCAGTTTTCTGTAATGGTAATACAGTCTGCAAGACTTTGTAACGGGTGACGGGTAGCAGATTCCAGAGAGATCACAGGTACTTTTGCATGCTTTTCAAACTGGCTTAAGATGCTTTCATTCACATCATCTTCCTTGCTTTTCATTCCTGCAAAACAACGTACTGCGATGATATCACAATATTGGTTTAAAACTTCAATAGCATCTTTGATATGTTCTACGGTATCTCCGTTCATTACTGCTCCATCTGCAAATTCAAGATTCCAGGCTTCCTGTGCAGCATTTAATGTCAATACGTTTAAACCAAGGTTTTGTGCTGCAATCTGGCTGCTCAGACGGGTTCTCAGGCTTGAATTTAAAAATACAAGTCCTATTGTTTTTCCTTTTCCTTTTTCTGTTTCGGTAAGGGGGTTTGCTTTTATTTCTAAAGCCTTTTTTATGATTTCCTGTAAGTTTTCTACATCACTTACAGAGGTGAATTTTTTCATTTTGAATTAATTTTAAAGATTTTGTTTTTAAATCGCTTAGATATTTCCCAATACTGTTTTCAAAGCATTGATGAAAAGATCTGTTTCCTCTTTTTTGATATTCAGTGCCGGAAGAATCCTTAAGACATTTTTATCATTAGAGTTTCCAGTGAAAATATGATGATCAAAAAGGAGTTCTTTCCTTACTTCTGAACAGTCCCTGTCGAGTTCTATTCCGATCATCAATCCTTTCCTTCGGATGGATTTAATATGTGGTAAATCTTTAATTTCATTTTCAATATATTCGCCCATTTTTTGAGCGTTTTCGATAAGATTTTCATCTTTCATGACATCCAGCACAGCAATAGAAGCTGCACAAGCCAAATGATTTCCTCCGAATGTAGTTCCAAGCAAACCATTGCTTGCCTCGAATTTAGGATGGATCAAAACTCCACCTACAGGAAAACCGTTCCCCATTCCTTTTGCCGTTGTAACAATATCTGCTCCAAGTCCAAACTCCTGATGAGCAAAGAAATATCCGCTTCTTCCGTATCCGGACTGCACTTCATCTAAAATAAGAACAGTATTGTATTTCTCGCACAGTTCTTTAATTTTAGATAAAAATTCCTGTGTAGGAATCATAATACCTCCTACTCCCTGAATTCCCTCGATAATGACAGAAGAAATTTCATTTCCAAACTTCTCAAAGGTTTCTTCAAGCTGCTGTACATCGTTCCATTCTGATTTAATAAATCTTTCGGAGAAGTTAACAGGAGCTACAATTTTAGGATTATCGGTTACCGAAACTGCCGCCGAAGTTCTTCCGTGGAATGAGCCAGAGAAATAAAGTACTTTGCTTTTTCCATTATGAAATGAAGCCAGCTTCAATGCATTTTCATTGGCTTCAGCTCCTGAATTACACAGGAAAAGGTTATAATCTTCATATCCTGAAAGCTTTCCTAATTTCTCAGCTAATTCAGTCTGCAATTCATTCTGAACGGAATTGGAATAAAAAGATATTTTTTCCAGTTGATCTTTCAGCTTATTCTGATAATGCGGATGGTTATGGCCAATAGAAATTACCGCATGACCTCCGTAGAAATCAAGGTATTTTTCGCCTTTATCATCCCAAAGAAAAGATCCCTGAGCTTTAACCGGATTTATGTTGAATAATGGATATACGTTGAATAAATTCATTTTTTGTTTTTTTAAATTTTTCTTTTGTCTTGAAACAAAAGAAACAAAAGTTCAAGACCTGGAAACTTCCGCCAAAAATTAGTTCTATTCTCTAAAAATTCTAAAACTTGTGCGAAAACCAAATTGGCTCTTCGGTTCTGTATTTCCCTCGCACTTCAAACAGTAGAATTTTCTTAACGTTGATAGAATTAATTTTCTTAACACTCCATTTCCCTAAGTCAGATTTACTTTTTGTTTAAAGTTCTCAATTAATTATTGTCGATTTAAAATGCTATCGGTTTCAGGTTTAATCCTGTATTTTCTTCCCAGTTCATGGCAAGATTCATATTCTGTACGGCTTGTCCCGAAGCACCTTTTAACAAATTGTCAATCGCTGAGTGAATAACGACAACATTTCCACTCTTTTCGATTTGAATCACACAGCGATTGGTATTGACAACCTGCTTTAAATCCACTGCCTTCCTACTTACCGTAACGAAAGGCTCCTCCGCATAAAAATCCTGATATAATTGTTCTATCTCCTCCAGCTCCAAATCCGTCTTCATCGTGGAACTTGTAAAAATTCCTCTTGCAAAATCTCCTCTCCATGGAACAAAATTCAGGGTTACTTCTTTATTATTGAATGCAATCAGCTGCTGTAAAATCTCATCCACATGCTGATGCGTTAGAGTTTTATAGGCTGAAACATTATCATTTCTCCAGGTAAAATGAGTCGTTGCCTGCAGAGATTGTCCGGCTCCTGTAGAACCTGTGATCCCTGTGGTAAAAACCTCATTCAACATTCCTTTTTCTGCCAATGGCAGCAAAGCCAATTGAATAGCTGTAGCAAAACATCCCGGGTTGGCAATACTTTTTGCTCCCATCAGTTGTTTTTTATTGATTTCAGGTAATCCGTAGATAAAATATCTGTTTCCAAAGTTCCCTTCTAAACGGAAATCGTTTCCAAGATCAATTACCAGCGTTTCATCTTTAACAGGATTCTGAATTAACCAGTTTTGACTTTCCTTATGTGGAAGACACAGAAAAAGAATATCTACGTCTTCAGGTTTGTCCGTCAAAACCATTTCACAAACCGTCGTTAAATCCGGGTACAGATCCGAAATTCGTGTCCCCGAATTCGAACGACTATATAAAAAACTCAATGTCACATGGGGATGAAAAGCCAGTAAGCGTATCAGCTCACTTCCTGTATAACCGTTGGCACCAATGATTCCTACTGTTTTCTTCATTTTACTTCTGACAGCATTTTGTTCTGTCTTTCATTAAACCGTTCCTTCGGAACTAATTGATATTCTGGTTAATCTGGTGGTATATATTTAAGGAATTGCTTACAATTTTAGTATAGCCTTTCACATCATCTCCTGTCCATGCTCTGTTTGCCTCTCCATAACTTCCGAATTTATCGGACATCAGGTCATGAGCAGATTCAATTCCATTAAGAATAAATCTGTATGGATGAAGGGTTACAAACACTTTCCCGGTCACAGTTTTCTGAGAATCGGTCAGGAAAGATTCAATATTTCTCATGACAGGATCTAAGAACAGTGCTTCATGAAGCCAGTTTCCGTACCAGTCGGACAACTGTGACTTCATCATTTGCTGATATTTTGAAAGCGTATGTTTCTCTAATAAATGATGCGCTTTGATAATCACTGATGCTGCTGCCGCTTCAAATCCCACTCGTCCTTTAATTCCTACAATCGTATCTCCTACGTGAATATCACGGCCAATTCCATACGCTGAAGCCAATTCTTCTATTTTTTGAATCGCATATACAGAATGTTCAAAGCTTTCACCATTCACAGCTATTACCTCTCCGTTTTTAAACTCAATTTCCAGTTCTGAAGGCTGCGTTTCTTTAATCTGAGACGGAAAAGCTTCTTCCGGAAGATAATTTCTTGAAGTCAGTGTTTCTTTTCCTCCTACTGAAGTTCCCCAAAGTCCCTTATTCACAGAATATTGTGCTTTGTGGAATTCCATTTCGTAACCATGATCCTTCAAAAATTCAATCTCTTCTTCGCGGGATAAAGCCATATCACGGATGGGCGTAATGATTTCAATATTCGGACACATCACCTGGAAGATCAAATCAAAACGAACCTGATCATTTCCAGCTCCTGTACTTCCGTGAGCAATGGCATCTGCATTTACTTCAATAGCATATTTTGCAATTTCCTGTGCCTGAATAGTACGCTCAGCACTTACAGATAAAGGATAAGTATTGTTTTTCAACACATTCCCGAAAATCAGATACTTCACACATGAATTATAATAGTCTTCCTGAGCGTCTACGCACCTGTATTCTTTTACTCCAAGGTTTAAGGCTTTTTTCTCCAGTTCTTTTTCCTCTTCTTTTGAAAAACCTCCGGTATTTACAGTAACTGCATATACATCATACCCTAGTGTTTCACTAAGATATTTTGCACAGTAGGAAGTATCTAAACCTCCGCTAAACGCTAAGATGACTTTCTTTTTCATCTGGACTTTTTTTATTTTTATTAATGGTCACATGGAATTCATCAAAATGTTCCTGAATCATTCCATCATATTTATTTTCAGGCAGATTATTCACTACCTCCTCTTTTTTTTTATCGTTTTCAGGAACAAACAACATGGCTGTACACAGACAGTTTTTGCGTTCCTTCATCATTAAAATCTCATAGTTCACACAGTTCTTGCAGCCGTTCCAGAATTCCTCATCCTGGGTAAGTTCAGAATAGATCACTGGTTTATATCCCAGATCACTGTTGATTTTCATTACTGCCAAACCTGTTGTTAATCCAAATACTTTCGCATCCGGATATTTATCTCTAGATAACTGGAAAACCTTCTGCTTAATCTGAGTCGCTACGCCCCCGTTCCTGAATTTCGGTGATACAATCAGCCCCGAATTGGCTACAAACTTCCCATGCGACCAGGTCTCTATATAACAGAAACCCACCCACTCACCGTTTTCAGTGGCTACCACAGCATTGCCCTCTGAAATCTTCTTACTCAAATATTCTATGGAACGTTTTGCGATCCCCGTTCCTCTGCGCTGTGCAGAATCATACATTTCCTGCTGTATTTCACTCACATATATGAGATGTTCGCATGAGGAAATTTCTATTTCCATTTATTTATCTAATTTTTTTGACAAATTTAAAATATATTTTCTTTTAAATCCAAATAAAAAAGATATTTTTTTTGTTTTAAAATTTTATACAGGTAAAATTATCTTTATTAAAAAATATACATTTGCTAATTTATTATATATTTGCTAAAATAATATAGTTATGGAAAATACCTGTCCTAAATGCAAGAGTATCAAAGTAGTAAAAAGCGGCATCATCAATGAAAAACAACGCTTTCACTGCAAAGACTGCAATTATTATTTTACCGTTAAAAAACTCGGAAAACAAATTGATGATTACTATGTAACCAAAGCTCTTCAGCTCTACCTGGAAGGATTAAGCTACCGTGAAATTGAAAGAATTATCGGTGTTTCCCATGTTACGATAAGTTCATGGATCAAAAAATACAATATCACAAGACCTCCTCATTCTGAATTCCATCCTGTTTATAAAATACTGAAACAAAGCGAACTGATTGAATATATTGCACAGGAAGAAAACATTAAAAATTCAGGAATTATCATTACTCAGTTTGCTGATAAGTATATGCTGATCAAATGGGAAAGGTTTAAAAAATAGATAGGAGTTTCGGGATGCGGGGTAATAGCTACGGGATACAACACATAGTAACATACTAAATACCAGCGATAAATGAATCCCAAGTCTTGAATCTTGCATCTCGCAACATCTATCGCAAAACCCGAATCACGGAACTCGAAACCCATAACCTAGCAAATCATAACTATACCATTACCACTAATATATATTAAATTTTCATAAATAAATTATTAATTCCAATTTGGCATTCATAAAAAACAACGCCAAAAATTGATAATTTATGAAGAAATTACTTACATTCATTGGATTAGCTTTAATCAGCACTTCCTTATATTCACAAGGTTCTCCTGATTATGGCAATGGCTTAAAAATTAACCTCAACCCAAACGGTGATAAATTCGTCAGATTCATTTTATGGGACCAGTTTTGGGTAAGAAACACTTCAATGAACCCCGGAACGATGGTTGGAGGTGAACCTACTGACAATTCCTGGAGTCTGGGAAACAGAAGATTACGTGCTTTAACGTACGCCCAGATCTCTAAAAGATATATGATCTTACTCCATTTCGGAATTAACAACCAGACCTTCATCAATGGTGGCGCTTCAGGCACCTCGGGCACAGGAGGTTATGGAAACGGAAAGAAAACCCAGTTGTTTTTTCATGATGCATGGAACGAATATGCAGTTATTTTACCTGGAGAAGCAGGAAAATTTAGTTTAACTTTAGGAGCCGGGCTTCATTACTATATGGGGCTTTCCCGTATGACGATGGCTTCTACGCTTAATTTCCTTACATTAGATTCTCCTGTTTTTTCGTGGCCATTAATTGATAACTCAGACCAGTTTGCAAGACAGCTTGGAATGTTTGCTAAAGGAAAGTATGGAAAACTGGAATACCGATTCAGTTTAAATAAACCCTTTGCTACAGATCTCGTTCCCGTGAATGTAACAGATCCTTCAAAAGCAGCAGCTGTTGACAACAACGGAAACCCTAGTTTTTCAAAAGCAGGATATGTTGAATATCAATTTCTTGACGAGGAATCCAACACCCTTCCTTTCAAAGTAGGATCTTACCTTGGAACAAAAAAAGTCTTTAATGTAGGTGCTGGGTTCTATCATCAGGCCGACGGAACAAGAACTTCTGTCAATTCCAACATTGAAAAGCATGATATCACCCTTTTTGCAGTAGATGCGTTTGCAGATATTCCTTTGGGTGAAGCAAAAAATAAGATGGCTGTTTCTGCCTATGCCGGATATTATAATTACAATTTCGGCCCTAATTACGTAAGAAATCTGGGAACCATGAATATTGGAGCATCTGATCCTAATTTCATTGGAAATAAAGCGATAGCGGGGCCTGGAAACCTGCAACCGACCATCGGAACAGGTAATATTATCTATGCACAGGCAGGTCTACTATTACCAAGCCAGGCAGAAAAACCCAAAATCAGAATACAGCCTTTTGCAGCTTATACGCACAAAAGTTTTGAGGCTTTTGATAAATCTTCCTCTCAGTTCGATGTAGGAGCCAATTGGTTCATAGACGGACATCATGCAAAAATAACAACACAATATTCAACAAGACCGGTTTACACGAGTCCTACGGAACGTCCTTCTTCTAAAGGAGAATTTATTGTGCAATTTCAAATCTACCTTTAAAATCTGAACCATTAAGAACAGTAAAGAATCTAAGATAAGTTAAGCTCCATCAAAGATGGATAAAAAGAATACCGCTGAATAAAATAGCCTTAGATATAATCTTAGTTATCCTTACCCCCTTAAAAGTCCTTAATGGTTTAAAAAATTCAATGTAAAATCCTATTCCACTAACATCAAAAACTAATCAATATGAGCGAAAATCATCACGAAAGCTACGAAAATATGACCGACAGGCAGAAAAACCGCACCATCTGGAGTGTGATCACTGCTTCATCTCTCGGAACATTGATAGAATGGTATGACTTCTATATCTTTGGAAGTCTGGCCGTTGTTTTAGCAACCAAATTTTTCCCTGCGGATAATCCTACCGCAGCATTTTTATCCACACTGGCTACTTTTGCTGCCGGATTTGTGGTAAGACCTTTCGGGGCATTATTTTTCGGGAGACTGGGAGATCTTATCGGAAGAAAATATACTTTTCTTGTGACACTACTGATCATGGGGTTTTCCACTTTCCTGATCGGATGTATTCCCAGTTATGAAACCATTGGATTCCTGGCGCCGGTTTTAGTTTTAATTTTAAGATTACTTCAGGGGCTTGCGTTAGGAGGGGAATACGGAGGTGCAGCCACCTATGTAGCAGAATACGCACAACCTCATCGAAGAGGTTACTGGACTTCATGGATCCAGACCACTGCAACAGCCGGACTTTTCATTTCTCTGATTGTTATTTTGATCACAAAATCAACCCTTTCTCCAGAAGAGTTTGACACCTGGGGATGGAGAGTTCCTTTCTGGATCTCTATTCTGATGGTGGCCGTATCTTACATTATCAGAAAGAATATGAAAGAATCTCCTCTTTTTGCGAAGGCTAAAAGTGAAGGGAAAACTTCTAAAAACCCTTTGAAAGAGAGTTTCGGGAACAGATACAACTTCAAGTTTGTACTATTGGCTTTATTCGGAGCAGCAATGGGACAAGGTGTCATCTGGTATACAGGCCAGTTCTATGCAATGAGTTTCCTTCAAAAGGTAATGAATGTAGAATCTGCACAGGTAGACTCATTGATGGCGACTGCTTTGTTTTTAGGAACCCCTTTCTTTGTATTCTTTGGATGGCTTTCTGACAAAATCGGAAGAAAAGCAGTGATGATGACCGGAATGCTGGTTGCTATTTTAGCTTACAGACCCATTTATGACAGTATGTTCAAGAGTGTAAATCTTGATAGTAAAACGGTTGCCGCCAATGGAATTACAGAAAAAAGAACAGCAAAAATCCACAATGATATCGCAACAGACAGTTTAGTTACTTTCCACAAGGAAACGCTTTATACGGACGGAACTTTAATTAAAAAAGACAGTGTAGTTCACTGGTCACCCTCAGGAATTGTCATGAAGGACGGAAAAGCAGAAGAACCCAAAGTTTCTCAAAGCTTAAAACTGAGCGACGACACCAAATGGTATCTGGTTTTCCTTGTTTTCATCCAGGTGATCTTTGTAACCATGGTTTACGGACCTATCGCGGCTTTCCTTGTTGAGATGTTCCCGGTGAGAATCCGTTATACCTCAATGTCATTGCCTTATCATATCGGAAACGGGGTATTCGGCGGACTTCTTCCGGCAGTGGCAACCTATCTGGTAACGACAGGAAAAGAAGCAGGGCACGCCACATGGTATCTGGAAGGACTCTGGTACCCGATTGGAGTTGCTGCCGTATGTTTAATCATCGGATTATTTTATCTTAAAAATAAGAACAACAATCTTCACGATTAAGCACTGAATCACTTAAATTTTTATTAATTTTAAAACTACTAAAATGAACGGACTAAAAAAAATATTAGGTATTCTCTGGATCGCAATAGCAGTAATTGTAGGCTATTTCGGAATTACAGTATTGGGGATCCCAAAAATTGCTTCAGGAAAACAGGAAGATCTGGTTTTTGGTATTATCATCCTTTTTGTACTGATGCCGATTATCTCAGGCGGAATGGCCATTTTCGGATATTATGCCTTAAAAGGAGAATATTCTGACGACAAAATTTAAAAGCAATAAAAAAATAGATAATTGATGAATGTAATCGTTCATCAATTATCTTTTATCAATGATAAAAAAATGGATATCACAATTAAAGCAATTCCCCGTCCCTCTGAAGATAAAAGAGTTGTTGATCTGATCCACAGATTAAATACTTCTCTTATTACAATCTCCGGTGAGAGTGGAAGCAAAAGCGCCAACCTTGACGACTTTACCCAGGAGAAAGCTTTGTTTCTCATTGCTGTAAGTGATGAAAAAGCTATAGCCTGTGGAGGTTTTCGCCCTCTTTCATCAGAAATATGTGAAATTAAACGCATGTTTTCCCTGGAAAAAAATAGGGGGCTAGGTGGAAAAATTCTCTCAGCATTAGAAATCGCTGCAAAACAATTTGATTATAAATACATCTATCTGGAAACCCGTAAAAAAAATGACAGTGCCGTGAAGTTTTATCTGAAAAACGACTATAAGGTCATTGAAAATTACGGAATTTACATCGGACGTGAAGAAGCGATATGCTTCAGTAAGGAAATAAAATAGTTATGAAAAAGAGACACGAACAAAAACTTATCATACTGAGCGTAGGGCTTATGGTTGCTTTCAGCATTCCTATTTCACTGCTTTTCAACAGTGACAGGGAGGTTTTGGGCTATCCTATGATCCTGATATACCTGTTCGTGGTCTGGATGATCTCCATTATTATTTCTTTTATAATTGTAAAAAGGTATGATGAGTAGTTTTGCATTATTTTTTGTAGTTCTGTTTTATCTTGCCCTTCTTTTCTTAGTTGCTCATCTGGCAGAGAAGAAAAGGAGCAAACTCTGGATCAACAACCCATACATCTACGCCTTGTCTCTAGCCGTATATTGTACTGCCTGGACTTACTATGGAAGTATTGGCGTGGCGGCAACAAGCGGATTAAACTATCTTCCTATTTACATTGGCCCTATCATGATTATTCCGGCATGGATCTATATCAATACCCGGATTGTAAGAATTTCAAGAGTCAATAAGATAAGCAGTCTTGCCGATTTCATTTCACTGAGATATGGTAACAGCAGAAGTCTGAGTGCCATTATCACAGTAGTCTGTCTTCTGGCAATTGTACCTTATATCGGGCTGCAGATCAAAGCCATCTCTGAAACTTTTCATCTGGTCACTGAAACTCCAATGTCGAAAGACATTTTAACTGATAATGCTACTTTTGTAGTAGTTTTAATCGCCTTATTTTCTTCTTATTACGGAACACGATATGTGGATGCTTCGGAAAAACGTCTGGGAATTATCTCAGCAATTGCGCTGGAAAGTTTTTTAAAACTATTTTTCATCATCATTCTCGGGCTTTTTGTTATTTATTTTGCCTTTGACGGATTTTCGGATATTTATGAGAAAGCCAGCAAGTTTGAAGATTTTAAAGAAAAAAATACATTTAATGGTATTGAAGGTGCTATGAACTGGATGGTCCTTTGTATGATTTCTGCTACAGCAATCTGCATTCTTCCCAGACAATTTCACACTGCCATTGTTGAGAACAGACAGGAAAAACACATCAGAACAGCCATCTGGTTTTTCCCACTTTATCTCTTAATTTTCACTGTATTTATTTTCCCGATTGCCTGGGGAGGAAGATTGATTTTTGACGGACAGAAAGTAAATCCAGAGTTCTACTCTATCCTGATCCCACAGCATTTCGATAATACTTTGATCACAGTACTTGTCTTTCTTGGTGGATTGAGCTCATGTATTTCCATGATTATTATTTCTGCCATTACTCTATCCATCATGCTTTCCAACAACCTTATTATTCCGTACGGATTGCTGGGAAAATTAAAATCTGAAAACGAAGAGCAAAATACAAGAATCATTACCAATATCAGGAAGTTCAGCATTTTTGCTTTGATTATCATGGCTTTTGCCTTTTACAAATACTTTATTCTGAAAACCTCACTGGATTCTGTAGGATTAATATCCTTTGTTGTGATTGCGCAACTGGCACCTGCTTTTTTTGGGGCTTTATTCTGGCGAAGAGGAAGCTACAAAGGTGCTGTCACAGGGCTTTTAGCCGGATTAGCCATTTGTTATTTCGGACTGATTATTCCTCAGTATTATTTTTCTTACAATCAGGAATTTAAAGGAGTGCTCAGGGAAATGTATAATGCTTTTGATTTTTTCACCATTCCTTATTTGAGCAGGATTCCACAGATCTTTTTCTGGTCGATGCTCGTAAATACAAGTTTATTTACCATTGTTTCCGTAAGCTCTAAAGGAAATTACCGTGAAAGAAACTTTGCTGAGCTTTACGTAGACATCGATAAGTATATTCAGAATCACGAAAATGCTTTTATCTGGCGCGGAACAGCCTATATCTCGGATATCCAGAATATTCTGGAACGTTTTTTAGGCAAAAATAAAACAGAGCAGGCCTTAAGAATTTTTAATTTAAAATATAGTATTGATTCCAACACGGAAACCGCCGACTCGAGATTTATCAAATTCTCAGAAAACCTTTTGGCTGGAAGAATTGGTACTGCTTCCGCAAAAATATTGATTGAAGGCGTGACCAAAGAAGATAAAATATCTTTAAAAGAGGTTTTAAATATTCTCGAAGAATCACAGGAAAATATCAGCTTAAATAAAAAGCTTACCGAACAGTCTGAAGAATTACAAAAACTCTCGGATGACCTGAGAACAGCCAATGAAAGCCTGATCATCAAAGACCGTCAAAAAGACGATTTCCTGGATTCTGTTGCCCACGAACTGAGAACTCCTATCACCGCCATCCGGTCTGCCGGAGAAATACTGGCTGATGACGACGATATTCCTTTTGACATCAAACAGGAGTTTTTAAATAACATCATCACAGAATCCGACAGATTAAGTGAAATCATCAATGATATTTTGTATCTGGACAAATTACAACATGGTGAAATCTCTTTACACATTCAGGAAAATAATATTCTTGAGACTTATAAAAAAGCCTTAAATCCGCTTCTTCACCTGATACAGCAGAAAAATATTCATTTAAGTGAAGTTAATCTCCTGAATCATTTTATATTTGAATATGATGAAGCGAGAATGATTCAGCTGTTTCAGAATATCTGGGGAAATGCCTTGAAATTCACAGAAGAACAGGGCACCATTCAGACCAAATTATTTGAAAAAGATGAGCAGTTGACCATCACTATTTTCAATACCGGAAAACATATTCCGGAAGAGGATCTGGAAATGATTTTTGATAAATTTTATCAGTCGAAAAATCAAAACATATTAAAGCCTACAGGAAGCGGACTGGGACTGGCCATTTCCAAAAAAATTGTACAGGCACACGGAGGAAGTATAAAAGCCGAAAACAGCGGACTGGGTGTAACTTTCACCATCAGCATTCCCGAAAAAACTAAAAAAGAGATTACAAATGAAGTTGAACACCATTAAAACCTTCTTATGAGAAAGATAATCATCGCGGATGACGAACACAAAATATTAATGTCGTTAGAATACAGCTTTAAGAAAAACGGATATGATGTCTATATTGCCCGTGACGGAACAGAAGTCCTTGAATTCTTAAAAACAATGGTCCCGGATGTGATTCTTCTCGATATTATGATGCCCAATCTTGACGGATACAGCACTTTGGACCTCATCAAACAGGACGAAAAACTAAAAGACACCAAAGTCATCTTTCTGAGTGCCAAAAATAATCCCAAAGATATCGAAAAAGGCCTGGAAATGGGTGCTGATGCTTACGTCACAAAACCCTATTCAATTAAGAAACTGATGCAGCAGATTGAGGAGATGTTTTAACGTGTAAATTAAACCATTAAGATTCATAAAGGAATAAAGAGTATTAAGAGATGCCTTCGCCGCCGGCTCGCAATTATCCTCGTTATCCTTGTCAAGGTTTAAAACCTTGACAAGGATAAGCAAAAACAAACACAAGACTAATGATATGGATACTGATACATTATTTAAACAAAGCATAGAACATAAAGAAGACTTCTGGAAAAAACAGGCAGAAGAAATCAAATGGTTTGAATTTCCACAGCAAATTCTTTCCAATGATGAAAACGAATATCCACAGTGGTTTTCAGACGGCAAGCTCAATATGTGTTACTTATGCATCGACAAACACATTGAAGAGGGATTTGGGGATCAGATTGCCATCATTTACGATTCTCCTGTAACCCATCAGAAGAAAACTTACACTTTCACTCAGGCGAAAGAGGAAATTGCAAAACTGGCTGGGGGATTGGTTTCTCTGGGATTAAAAAAAGGAGATACGGCGGTTATTTATATGCCTATGATTCCGCAGACGCTTTTTGCCATGCTGGCATGTGCGAGAATAGGGGTTATTCATAATGTGGTTTTCGGAGGTTTTGCTCCTCATGAGCTTGTCGTAAGAATTGATGACTGTAAGCCGAAAGTTTTAATCACTGCCACAGCTGGTGTGGAAATTACCAGGAGAATTCCTTATCTGCCACTGGTAGAAAAAGCAATTGAACTGGCCCAGGATAAAGTAGATCATATCATTGTATACAACAGAAAGCTGGTCGATAATCAGGATGAGATGTTTGAAGGACTGATTGATTATGAAGAATTAGTAGAAAAATCAGTTCCCGCAGACTGCGTTTCTGTGGAATCTACCCATCCGCTTTATCTGCTTTACACTTCGGGAACTACAGGAAAACCTAAAGGCATCGTTCGTGATACCGGAGGGTATGCTACGGCATTACAATTCTCAATGACTTACGTTTATGGTGTTGAGCCGGGGGAAACGTATTGGGCCGCTTCAGATTTCGGATGGGCTGTAGGCCATAGTTTTTCAGTGTATGGACCGCTCATCAACAGAAATACGACTATTATTTTTGAAGGAAAACCCATTATGACTCCTGATGCAGGAACATTTTGGAGAATCATTTCAGAATATAAAGTTTCTGTGATGTTCACTGCACCTACTGCGATCCGGGCGATTAAAAAAGAAGATCCAAACGGAGAATTAGTAAAAAAACACGATTTATCGCACTTCAAAAAACAGTTTCTGGCTGGAGAAAGATGTGATGTGGCCACTCTGGACTGGTTTGCAGAGCATATCGGTGTTCCGGCAATAGACCATTGGTGGCAGACAGAATCCGGCTGGCCAATGCTGGGATTACTGACTCATAACGACAACTATCAGATCAAAAGAGCCTCAGCTGGAAAACCTGTTCCGGGATATGATATTAAAATTTTTGATGAAACCGGATTTGAACTTAATCCTCACCATGAAGGCTATCTGGTGATTAAACTTCCTCTCCCACCCGGTGCCATGCTTGGAATTTGGAAAGATTATGCACGCTTTGAAAGCAGTTATCTATCTCAATATAAAGGCTATTATTTTTCCGGAGACGGTGCTATTCAGGATGAGGACGGCTATATTTTCATCACAGGAAGAGTGGATGACGTGATTAATGTAGCAGGACACAGACTTTCCACTTCTGAAATGGAAGAAATTGTTTCCTCACATCCGGACGTTGCCGAATGTGCAGTGGTAGGTATTGATGATGATTTAAGAGGACAGGTTCCTTTTGCCACCGTTGTTTTGAAAAACGACTCCGTTATTTCTGAAGAAAATATTGAAAAAGATATTGTTCAGAGGGTTCGCAACAAAATCGGGGCTGTAGCTTTTTTAAAAAACGTAATGGTTGTCAAACGTTTACCCAAAACAAGATCAGGAAAGATTTTAAGAAAGCTGATCCGAACGTTGCTTGATGGGAAAGATTTCCAGATTCCATCCACCATTGATGATGAAAAAATTATCGATGAAATTCAGGAAAAAATCAAGGAATACAAGGCTTAAGCCAGAAATTAAACATAAATTTAAATAAAATAAATTCAAATTTCAAAAAACAAAAGGGATATGAGAAATTACTTAATAGAAGATTTACCACAATATTTTGAAGACTATAAGAAGTCTATCAAAAATCCTAAAAAATTCTGGGATAAGGTAGCGGATCAAAACTTCGTGTGGTATCAGAGATGGAGCAAGGTTGTTAAGTACGACATGAATGAAGCTAAAATCACCTGGTTTAAAAATGCAAAACTCAATATTACCAAAAACTGTATCGACAGGCATCTTACCATAAGAGGAGAAAAAACGGCTATTATCTGGGAACCTAACGACCCTAAGGAAGAAGCACAGCATATTTCTTACAACGAATTATACACCCGGGTAAATAAAACTGCCAATGTTTTGCGCGATATGGGTATTGAAAAAGGAGACAGAGTCTGCATTTATCTTCCCATGATTCCTGAACTGGCTATAACGATGCTTGCCTGTGCAAAACTGGGGGCCGTTCATTCCGTTATTTTTGCAGGATTCTCAGCTTCAGCAGTCGCTTCAAGAGTCAATGACTGTGAAGCAAAAATGGTGATCACCTCAGACGGAAGTTACAGAGGAAATAAAGTTCTGGATCTGAAAAGCATTGTGGATGATGCGTTGGAAAAAACACCAACGGTTGAAAACGTTCTTGTAGTCAAGAGAACCCACAACGAAATTACAATGAAAGAAGGAAGAGATCACTGGATGGCCGATCTGTATGAGAAAGCTTCTCCTGATTTCGTTACGGTAATTATGGATTCCGAAGATCCGCTTTTCATTTTATACACTTCAGGATCTACAGGAAAACCTAAAGGAATGCTGCATACCTGTGCCGGATATATGGTGTACACCGCTTATACCTTCAAAAACGTATTCAATTATAAGGAAAATGATATTTATTGGTGTACGGCAGATATCGGATGGATTACCGGACATTCTTATATCCTTTACGGGCCTCTATTAAATGGAGCTACCACTGTAATTTTTGAAGGAGTTCCTACCTATCCTGAACCGGACCGCTTCTGGGAAGTGATTGAAAAACATAAGATCACTCAGTTTTACACCGCTCCGACAGCGATCCGTTCTTTAGCAAAAGAAAGTGCGGAATGGGTGGATAAACATGATCTGAGCTCTCTGAAAGTTATCGGATCTGTGGGAGAACCTATCAATGATGAAGCATGGCACTGGTTCAACGATCATGTCGGAAAGAAAAAATGTCCGATTGTAGATACCTGGTGGCAAACAGAAACAGGAGGAATTATGATTTCGCCCCTTCCTTTTGTAACGCCTACAAAACCAACTTATGCTACTCTCCCACTGCCAGGTGTACAACCTGTTCTGATGGACGATAAACGAAATGAAATTACAGGGAATCAGGTCACCGGAAATCTTTGTATCCGTTTTCCATGGCCTGGAATTGCGAGAACCATCTGGGGAGACCACCAAAGGTATAAAGAAACCTACTTCACGGCTTTCCCTGGGAAATATTTTACCGGTGACGGCGCCTTGAGAGATGAAGTTGGATACTACAGAATTACAGGCCGTGTAGATGATGTGATCATTGTTTCAGGGCATAATCTGGGAACAGCACCTATTGAAGACAGCATCAACCAGCACCCTGCTGTTGCAGAATCTGCTATCGTAGGCTATCCTCATGATATCAAAGGAAATGCTCTGTATGGCTATGTGATGCTTAAAGAAACCGGAGAAGGACGTGATAAGGAAAATCTGAAAAAAGAAATTAATCAGTTGATTTCAGATCAGATCGGGCCGATTGCCAAGCTGGATAAAATACAGTTCGTTTCCGGGCTTCCCAAAACACGTTCCGGAAAGATTATGCGTAGAATCCTGAGAAAAATTGCAGAAGGCGACTTCAGTAATTTCGGAGATATCAGCACACTTTTAAATCCTGAAATTGTAGAGGAGATCAAAAACGAAAGAATTTAAATTTCATCAATTTTTTAACCAATAGAAGCCCCGGAAGTTATTTTCAGGGCTTTTTTTATTAAAAAACCACAAAATAACAAGGAAATTCCCATGAAACAATTACGGATATTATCCAATTGTTAAAATTAAACACCTGTTCAATAATTATTCTTAAACATTACCATTATCTATTGAAAACTGAATGTTAATTAACAAATTATATTGTCTTAAACACAATGATAATCGGAAAATTATTACTAACTTTAGTCATAACTTTAAACCAATTAACTATGTCACATATATTAGCTGGACTATTTGATTATCACAGCGACTACAAAAAACTGGAAAGTGATCTGGAAAATTCAGGATTTGAAAACTCAGATTACATTGTATACCTCAATGATGGTTCTGGTAATTCTCAATACCTGGCAAGCGTTACTGTAAATGATCTTAACCAGATTGATCTTGCACGGAGCGCATTTATTCAGAATGCTGCATTGAAATCATATCTGTTCGAAAATATGAATATCAATGAAACCAATTATGATACGATCAAAAGGTATATTGATGCAAGAAACAGGGCAGAAATTCACAGCAGCCCTGATATCAAAATCAAAACGTCAAGTGACGGTATGAATTCTGAAGTAAAATTCTAATCGATATAAAATCTAATAGCCGAAGATCCGCAGTGTATACTGCGGATCTTTTATGTTTGAAAAAACTAAAAAATTTCGTATTTTCGTCTAATTATAGGCATGTGCACAAATGAGCTACGATTTAGAACAAGAGAATAAAGAGATCCTTGCCAGATATAAGGACCTGATTTCTAATACATACAGAACATTGGATGAGGAAAACAATAAGCTCATCCGAAAGGCATTCGATATTGCGCTGGATGCCCACAAGGATCAAAGGAGAAAATCCGGAGAACCGTACATCTACCACCCTATTGCTGTTGCTAAAATTGTAGCAACAGAGATTGGTTTGGGAGCTACTTCTATTGCCTGTGCACTTTTGCACGATGTAATTGAAGATTCGGACTATACTTACGAAGACCTTAAAAAAATCTTTGGTGAAAAGATTGCCAATATCGTGAATGGACTGACCAAAATTTCCATCATGAACCATCAGAATATTTCTGTGCAGTCTGAAAACTACAGAAAACTGTTATTGACATTATCCGAGGATTTCAGGGTTATTCTGATTAAAATTGCAGACCGTCTTCATAATATGAGGACTCTGGAAAGCATGGCTCCTGATAAGCAGAAAAAAATTGCTTCAGAGACGGTTTATATCTATGCTCCAATGGCTCACCGTCTTGGGTTGTACAATATTAAATCCGAACTTGAAGATCTTTCCTTAAAATACAACAGCCCCGAAGTATATAACGAGATTACGGAGAAATTGGAACTGGCCAAGGAAAGCCGTGAAAGATATATCGAAGAGTTTAAGAAAGAAGTGTCTGAGAGACTTCATGAAGAAGGTTTAAACTTTAAAATCAAAGGCCGTGCAAAAGCCATCTCTTCCATTTACAGAAAGATGCTGAAGCAGGGAGTTTCTTTTGAAGAGGTTTTTGATAATTACGCTATCAGGATTATTTATAAATCGGATGCGAAGAATGAAAAATTCCTGGCCTGGAAGATCTACTCCATCGTTACGGATGTATACCACAGTAACCCTTCCAGAATGCGTGACTGGATTACCCAACCCCGTTCTACAGGATATGAAAGTTTGCATTTAACCGTTTTAGGGCCGGACAGAAAATGGATTGAAGTACAGATCCGTTCGGAAAGAATGGATGAAATTGCAGAAAAAGGAGTTGCTGCTCACTATAAGTATAAGGAAGGTTACAAACAAAGCTCTGATGACAGAAATTTTGAAAAATGGGTAACCGAAATCCGCGAAGTACTGGAACAACAGCAGAACCTTTCCACTTCAGAACTTTTAGATAATATTAAGCTTAATTTATATTCCAAAGAAGTATTTGTATTTACTCCGAAAGGCGAAATTAAAATCCTTCCCACTAATGCTACCGCTCTGGATTTTGCTTTCTCTGTTCACTCTGATCTGGGAATGAAATGTTTAGGCGCTAAAATCAATGGAAAACTGGTTCCTATTTCCTATATCCTTCAAAACGGGGATCAGGTAGACATTCTTTCTTCACAGAATCAGAAGCCAAAATCTGACTGGCTGGAATTCGTTGTGACTTCGAAAGCCAAATCCAAGATTAAAAGTTATCTGAACTCTCAGAAAAACCAATTGGTAGAAGAAGGAAAAGAAATTCTGCAGAGAAAACTTCGTCATGCAAAAATCAATTTTAATGATGAAGAAATTAATAAACTTCAGAAGTTCTTTAATTTAAAATCATCGCAGGAGCTCTTCCTTAAATTCCAGAGTAATGAACTGGATGTAAGCAGCCTGAGAAAATATATAGAAAGTAAAAACGTATTCAATAACCTACTTTCAAGATTCAGAAAATCGCCTAATAAAAATCAGCATTTTGAGGATCCAAAAGAGGAAAACCTTGACATGATTGTCTTTGGGAAGGACGAAGAGAAGCTTAACTACACCTATGCAAAATGCTGTACAGTAATTCCAGGAGACAAAATCTTCGGATTCATTACCATTTCAGACGGAATCAAGGTACATAGCGACAACTGCCCGAATGCCATCAATCTGAGAGCACAGTATGATTACCGTGTCATCCCTGCCAAGTGGGTGAATGCAGAAAGTTTCAAAAACAGAGTAAAAATTGAAATTGAAGGGCTTGACAGGATGGGTATGATTAACGATATCACCACTGTCATCAGTGGAAGTATGGGAATGGATATGAAAAGTATGTCTATTGAATCCAACAATGGTGTTTTCACAGGAAATATCAACCTCGAGGTCAAAAATAAAGGTCAGTTGGAAGAGACCTTTAAAAAACTTAAAAATATTAATGGTGTTTCAAGAGTGAGACGGGTACAATCGTAAACATGAATTTATCTCTTTATTTTAAAAAATTTTTCAACAACAGTCAGTCCTCAGGAATTATTCTTATTTTCTGTGTACTCATTTCATTGCTTATTGCCAACTCATCTGCTGCAGAGAACTTTCAGCATTTTTTAGACCAGGAAGTGGGAACTCATCTTTTTGGGTTGGAATATCCTGTCAGCATCTGGATCAATGACGGACTGATGGCTATATTTTTCCTTCTGGTAGGCCTTGAAATAAAACGTGAGCTTGTAGAAGGTGAGCTTTCATCCTTTAAAAATGCCTCCCTTCCTATTTTTGCAGCAGTAGGCGGAATGCTTGTTCCTGCTGTAATCTACAGCATTTTTAATACGGGAACGGATTACAGCAATGGCTGGGGAATTCCTATGGCAACAGATATTGCATTTTCTCTGGCTATCATTTCGATGTTAGGTAAAAAGATTCCTAATTCTATCAAGATATTTTTGGCTGCATTAGCTATTGTAGATGATCTGGGAGCAATTTTAGTAATTGCCATTTTCTATACCGAACAAATCCACTGGAGCTATCTGCTGTTATCTTTTGGGGTAACTGCCCTGCTTTTTGTTTTAAACTTCTTAAAAGTTACCAAAACGGTATTTTATATCATTCCGGGATTGTTTTTATGGTATTTCCTTCATCATTCCGGAATTCATGCTACGATAGCAGGTGTTTTACTTGCCTTTTCAATACCTACCAATGCTTCGAATGTAGAAATTTCACCGCTGGAAAAACTGGAGCATCAGCTTCATATTCCGGTAAGTTTTCTGATCATGCCGATATTCGCTTTAACGAATACCAACATCACTTTTTCCAGTGAAATGGTGGCAGGAGTTACAAGTACATTAGGACTGGGAATTATCTGTGGATTGGTATTAGGTAAACTGATCGGGATCAACTTATTTTCATTGATTGCTATCAAATTAAAACTCAGTTCCCTACCTCAAAACAGCAACTGGCTTCAGATGATTGGTGTAGGATTGCTGGCCGGAATCGGGTTTACCATGTCTATTTTTATTGCATTGCTTTCTTTTAAGGGAGAAATTCATATACAGGATGAAGCGAAGTTTGCGATCCTGATTGCGTCCTTCATCGCTGCAATTGCAGGATTTACCATACTTAGTGTAAGCTCAAAAGAAAACCCTGAACTGGAAGAGAATTAATCTGCCTTCCGGTTCTCCAATTTTCTCTTGTGTTCCTCATCACTATCAAAGTCCGGTTCAGTGATCTGAGCATGATATTCTGAGGCTTCTTTCTTTATCTCATCAGACAGCAGCTTTTCTATTCTGACTTTTCGGATCGCCATATTCAGTTCATTTCCGAATAAAAGAAGATATACGTTTACATTCACCCAAACCATCAGTAGAATCATACTGCCAATGGAACCGTAAAGCACATTGTACCGTGCGATATCTTTTACATAAATAGCAAAAATATAAGTTGTCACCACAAAGAGTACTGTGGTCAGAATAGCCCCCGGAACCGCTTGGCGGAATCTTGTAATCTTCACCGTTCCCAACCAGTAAAATAGGGTCAGAAGTATAAAATAAAAAAGCGGAAAAGAAACAAAACCGATAATTTTTGAAAGGTTATCTACCAGCCAGGTTACATCATAAGCCGGAGTAAAAAGCTTCATTACAACCTCTGCATAATACACGCCGAACAGTGTTAAAAAAACGATGGTAATAAAGCCTATCGTGATAAAAAATGAAAGAATAAACTCTTTTACATCGCTTAATTTTTCATCTGTATTTTCATTAAATCCGTTGATCAGGGAAAATGTACCGTTCGTAGCAAAAACAAGAGCCAGAAGAATGGTCAGGTTACTGATTCCTTTCATGTTCGGAATAATATTGCTTACGATATATCCTTTTACATCTCCTTCCATGTTTGAAGGGAAAACATTATGCATCAGTACATCAAAAATATAAAACTGAAGCTCATCATATAGTGGCATATGTGGCAGTACTGACAGCAAAAACAGAATAAACGGAAACAGACTTATCGTAAAGCTCCAGGAAATAGCCGCCGCTTTTCTTCCTATTTTTCCTTTAAAAATCCCGGAGATATAGATCTGAAACATCTGCCAAAGCGATATTCCCAAAACAGGAATATGGATGCTGTCAAAAAAGTCTTGAATCTTTAAAATAAATTTAGGAACCTTTACACTCATCGATCTGTTTGTCTTTATACAAAGGTAGGGGAATTAAATTAAATAGGGAAAAGATAGGTGGCAGATGTTAGGTAGAAGGTGGCAGGTTTTATGGATTAGGAGGGAGTTTGAGAGTGAGAGGGCTTTAGAGTTTAAGGTTTAAGGTAACCCGCAACTACTATAACTTGCAACCCGAAACCCGAAGCAAACAACCTTGAATCCCGAAATTGCACCCAAAAAACCAGCAACAAATTAGCCGCGAAACCCTATCTTTGCACTCTGAAACTTCTTACAATGCGAATCAGCTTACTTTGTATCGGTAAAACGGATGATAAGGAAATTACTTCTTTAATCAATTATTATCTCAACCGTTTACCCAAACACTGGAATTTTGAAATCACAGAAATTCCGGATGTAAAAAATGCCAAAAACCTATCCTCTGATCTTCTTAAAAAGGAAGAAGCCAAATTGTTTTTAAACCATATTGATAAAAACGATCTTGTAATCATTCTCGATGAAAAAGGGAAACAGTTTACCAGCCGGGAATTTTCTCAAAAGATTGATACCTGGATGAATTCTTCTGTAAAGAAAGTACATATTCTGATTGGAGGAGCTTATGGCTTTGCTGAAGAAATATACAGCAGAGCTAATGAAAAAATGTCTTTATCCAAAATGACTTTTACCCATCAGATGATCCGCCTGTTTATTGTGGAACAGCTTTACCGCGCTGATCAGATTCTGCAGGGAAAACCTTATCATAACGATTAAAACAAAAAGGTATTATCTCAAAAGTCAAATAATTGGCTTTTGTCATTCTGACGAAGGAAGAATCTCATTGATAAACAGAAGTATGAGATTCTTCATTACATTTCTGAACTGCGTTCGCAGACTTTCAGTCTGTATTCAGAATGACATTTTGAAACAACCTCTTTTTTATTTCAGACTGATCTGCCTCTTCGCTTCACCCACTACAAAAGCAACGGAATTGGCAATATTAAAGCTCCTGATCAGTTTCGACATGGGAATGGTCAGATGATTTTCAAAACGTTCTAAAACCTCTTTACTCAATCCTACACTCTCCTTTCCGAAAACCAACCAGTCTCCGTCCTGAAAATCAGTTTCAAGATATGATTTTTCGGCATGTGAACTCATTAAAAAAACACGGGACTTATCAGGGATCTGCTGTATCCACTCTTCAATATCTGCATATTCAGAAACATCGAGATATACCCAGTAATCCAGTCCGGAACGTTTCAGATTTTTATCATTAATTACAAATCCAAACGGATGGATCAGGTGTAATCTGCTTTCGGTTCCTACACACAATCTGCCTATATTTCCTGTGTTATTGGGTATTTCAGGCTCTACAAGAACAATATTCAACATCTTTCTATCTCTTTATTCTTTTTTAGTATGGATGTATTCAAATGATTTGGATAAAATATTTCTTCATTTATTTTTTTGCACATTTAGTATAAGAATCCGTCAGGACTGCTTTTTCATAGCCTAAAGCAACTGCTTTATCCAGATTTTCACAAGCTTCTTTAATTTTGGAGGTGTCCATAAGAATCATAGCTTTGCTCACATAAGACTGGGCAAATTTCGGGTCTATAGAAATTGCTTTGTTGGCGTCTACCAGTGCTTCCTTATATTTTTTCATTTTAAAATAGACATCTGCTCTGCCATTATAAAGCAGTGATTCCGGTTTTTCAGCGAGAAGTTTATTATAATCTTTTAAAGCTCCGTCCAGGTCACCATTATTTTTTTTCAGATTGGCTAATCCTGTCTTTGCAAAAAGATTATCAGGAGCAAAAGTCAGAATCTGGTTAAGGTCCTTAATGGCAAGCTCTTTTTTTCCCTGACTGTCGTAAATTTTGGATCGTGTAAGATAGAGATCCGGAGTTTCAGCATTCACCTGAAGTCCTTTTTCTATATATTCCAAAGCTTTTACCTTATTTCCTTTCTGACTGTAAAGGGATGAAAGGTTGACGTATACAGAAACCGACAAGGGGTTTGCTTTCAGAGCGGAATCGTAGGATTTAAAAGCCTGAGTAGTTTTTCCAAGCCTTCTCTGAGATGTTCCGAGATAATCGTAATATTCCGACTGAAATTTTTGGATCTGTTCTTTTTCTGCCAGTTTTAAATATTGCTCTTCTGCACATTTATAATCAGCTTTGCTAAAACATTCTTCAGCCAGTTTTTTATCCTGGGCATAGAAATTAAGGGAAAAACAGAGGGAAGTTACTACCAGTAAAGTTTTTTTCATGAATTTATAGTTTGTTTGTTGATCACTTTTTTGGCGAGTGCACCAAATATCACTCCCAATAAAGATCCAACAAACGCCCCCACCAAAATATCTATCGGGAAATGCACTCCTAAATATATTCGGCTGTAGGAAACCACTATAGCCCACACAAATATAGCATATGGAAACCATTTAAGCTTATTTTTTAATAAAATACTTAAAAAGGATGCCAGAAAGAAAGTGTTGGAAGCATGCGCAGAATAAAAACCAAACTGTCCGCCGCATTTCACAATTCTCATGTGATGCTCCAGAGTAGGATCATGACAAGGTCTTAACCTCGCCACACCATATTTGAAGACACTGGCCAACTGATCAGAAACCGTTGCTCCAATAGCCAGAAATATAAGGATAAAAACCAATGATCTTAGTTTATGGTTTTTGTATAAAAAATAAAGAAATATAATATAAAGAGGCACCCAGATCCAGGTACTGGAAATCAGCATCCAAAACTGGTCAAAAGATGAATTCCCCAAATTATTAAGGTAAAGAAATACCTTTTTATCTTCCTGAATGATTTCCTCCATGGTTATCTGCTTACAGGTCCTTCGTAAGTCTCATCATCTGCAGGCTTCGGTTTTGGAGGCTCATTAGAAGCCACTGAAGAAGGTTCCGTCAGAATATCTTTCTGGATATCATTCATCGGGTTGAAATCCTTTGCAGCATCTTTTACCTTCTCAATCTCACGTTTGATTTCAGAAACAGGATTGTCTGTTTCTTTCATGATTTCAGTTTTAATGTCTTCCACTGCTCCACGCATTTTTCTAACGCCTGCACCTAAGTCACGCGCAATCTGAGGCAGCTTATCCGGACCGAATAATACAACGATTGCAATGGCAATGAGTGCCATTTCTCCAATGCTTAATTCCATGGTGTAAAATTACAAAAGATTATTGCATTTATAGACTGTAAACTAAAAATTTAAACAAATTTTAAGATTTTATAATGAAGTTCAAGATTCAAGGTTTAAAGTTCAATGTTTATAAGTTTAAACTTTAAAGTTGCCGGCTGCATCTTACGAGTGACGGGTTGCAGGGGTTATTTTGTTGCCGCTGCTCATTTTTTAGTTTCGGGGTTTAGTTTTTTTGTTACTGGTTCTTTTTGTTGTTGTTTAACCACAACTTTAAACCTTAAACATTGAACTTTAAACCCTCAAACCCTCCCATTCTCAAACTTAAAATCCTTGCTACCGGACCTCTGCGACCTCACACCTCACCTATTAATTAACAAATATTTAATTCAAAATAATGAGAATTACGCAACAATTATGTATATTTATAATACACAACCAAACAAATATCAATTATGAAAAAACTAGTGACTACTTTCAAAGTTTTTGCCGTGTTGTCGGTATTGGCACTGCACAGCTGCCAGAATGAAAACAACGAAATGAACCAGCAGGAAACAATTCAGGCTAAGGTAACTGTAGATGATCTGAAAAAAGAGATCACTCCTTCTTCTTCTCAATCTGTTCCTGAAGCAGTACAAATTCAACTGAATGAATCGGGTAAAAATCTTGAAACTTATCTGAAAAATGATTTACAGATTGTTGGAGTGACTGTATTGGGAAAAATTTCGACCCAACAGGGAGCAGAGCTTTCCAAAAAGCTGATTACAGATAAAAATCAGTTCATTGCTTCCGGAAATATTATGGATCCGTCAACGGTAAAAATCGGAAAAGTTGGAGATTTGTATCATGGCGAGGATCTGACAACCGCACAACAAGGATTAAAAGAAGCCATCACCGAAGAACTAAAACCGGGTATTCAGGTTATGGAAGTAACATGGAATGGCAAAAGCGGAAAATTTACGACATTGTGTTTTTATGGTGATTCAGGAATTATCTGGGACAATATCTTCGGAGGTCTTGTGATGATGGACACCCGTGGACATTCAGAAGCATCTGACGAAGCTTCTAAAGTAGCTTCTAAATGGTATAAACAATGGTGGACAGCTAACTGGCTATGGGGTTCTAAGCGAGGTGAAGCCGGATATCAGATTACGATTTATTATTCCGGGTCTACCGTTTCCAATGCAGATGTAAGCGACTGGGGATATATCAGTTTAGGAAAAGCAAAAAGCGAAAGCAAGATCACAAAAAGAACCGGAGCCTACGGTCAGTGTCGTTATGCCCTTGGACTTTGTACCCCTACAGGTTCTTTGAGCTTTAATTCTACTAATTTTTCCGTATCATTCTCCGGATTGGGCAGTAATATTGTAAGTAACGGGACAAAATCCCTTTATCCATAATTTTCATAAAAATCAGATTTAATCAAAACGGGAAGCTCGCTGAGCCTCCCGTTTATTGTATTGATAAGTTCTACCAGATTCTGACTTTCGACTTCAATGCTTCTATTGCATTCTCTTTAAGTCCAAAGGTATTAATCAGTATTTCATAGAGCTGTACATCGTTTTCTATTGTTATAGATTCTTTTTCACCATCAGCGGAGCGTATATTCAGTATATGATCTGTGTAGGTATAGCGGGCATTCTCATCTACTTTTGAAAGAATCAGTCTGTTCTTAAAATGGGAATCCGGATGAGTGGACAAATACCAGTTGGAAATATCAAGATCAATGGGTTCTACGTGCTCAGGAATAAATCGGTACACGGGAAGCCATTGCTCCTTCCACATCCAAAGTGTGCAGGTTTCTTCTTTATGGGAAACTTTAAATATTCCGTTGGGTGTCTGCTGCTGATCTTCTTCGTTTAAAAGTATGGGTGAAGTAAGGGTAGCTGTTCCGAATCCGCAATCTACCACATACTGTTTTCCTTCAAAATCAACAATAAGTAAAAGATGAGTCTGTGCAGCACTACTGTCTTCCTGTCTTCCCCACACTACCCTTCCAAGCTGAAGCTTTACATTGAATCCTACTGTTTTTAAAACTTCACTTAAAAGCAGATTTTGTTCATAGCAATATCCACCTCTGGATTCCATAACCAGTTTTCTGAAAATATCATCTAACTGCAAAGAAGGAACAGTTCCAGTATAAGAATCAATATTCTCAAAGGGAATATATTTGGGATGGAGCTGATGTATTCTTTTCAATGTTTCCATACTCAATTCCGGAGTTCCGGAGAAATGAATCCGTTCAAAATACTTTTCCAGATCTGATGTATTCATAATTTGGTTTTTTCTGTTTCAAAAATGAGTAAAGCGATTTCACTCCTGTAAAATTATTGAAAGATGTAACCTAAAACCGCCTATATCTCATCAATAGAACAAATCTATGGCTTATGAAAATCTTTTTCCGAGGTTAGATCAACTAAATTTTTATTTTTTTTCTGAAAAGCCGAATACGTAATTACCACACTGATCGCCATTAAAATAAAAGCCAAGAAGAAAGGTGCACCGGAAAATTTGAACGGTGCTTCATCATGGGTAAAATAGTAAAACAAATTGGTCATCATAGGAGGACCGATAATGGATGTGGCACTCATTAAACTCGTTAATGCTCCCTGAAGTTCTCCCTGTTCATTGGAAGGTACACTTTTCGTAATGACAGATTGTAAAGCGGGTCCGCAGATTCCTCCTAAACAGTATGGCACTAAAAATACAAACATCATCCAGCCTTCTGAAGCGAAAGCAAACAAGAGCATTCCAACTGCATAGAAAGCCAGTCCGTAATAAATACTTTTTTGCTCACCCAATCTTGGTGTCGTATATCTGATAAGTCCGCCCTGTACAAGACCTACCAGCAAACCTACTACTCCTAATGAGATGCCCACCATTCTTTCTGTCCAGCTGAATTTATACATCGTAAAGAAACTCCAGTTACTCTGTACAGCATGACCTGCAATGTAGATTAATATCAACGAAACAATCAAGCCGGAAATTTCAGGATGCTTACCTAAAAATTTAAATGAACCAATAGGATTGGCACGTTTCCAGTCGAATTCTCTTCTTTTATCTTTATCCAAACTTTCAGGAAGGATAAAGTATCCGTAAAGGAAATTCAGCAAACACAAGCCTGCAGCAGCATAGAAAGGAACTCTCGCTCCATAATGTCCAAGAACTCCGCCCAGAACCGGTCCAATGATAAATCCAAGTCCAAAAGCAGCCCCTATCAAACCAAAATTCTTAGCCCGGTCTTCATCAGTGGAAATATCAGCAATATAAGCACTGGCCGTGGTGACACTTGCTCCTGTAATCCCTGCAATGATCCTTCCCAAAAACAACCACCAGATGGTTGGAGCCAGGGCAAGGAAAATATAATCTACTGCAAACCCGAAAAGGGAAATCAGAATAACGGGTCTTCTTCCGTATTTATCACTAAGATTTCCTACTAAAGGAGAAAATATAAATTGTGTAAATGCATAGGCAAATCCCAGCCAGCCGCCATACTTTGCAGCTTCACTAATATCTGCGTGAATAAGTTCCTCAATTAATTTCGGAACAACGGGAATGATGATCCCCCATCCCGTAATATCGATCAGTAAAGTAATAAATATGAAGCCTATAGCCGCTTTTTTCTTTGAATTTTCCATGATGGTGCAAAATTAATCAAATCTGAAAAATAATGATTCTAAATTATGAATAGTTAATATGAATACTAAAAAAATGTAAAGCCAATAGGATCATAAATAGCTGATCGTGATTTTTTTGACTTTGACCTTAAAAAAAGGCCGTTTCTTTCGAAACGGCCTTTACTAATTTATTGTAGTTTGTATTACTTTGAAGCAAGTTCTTCTTTTGAAGAAGTGGATTTCCCATGTACCTCTTCTTCTTTTCCTGTTTTAAGGAAGTCGTAAGCAATTGCAGACGCAATAAAGATGGATGAGTAAGTACCGAATCCAATACCGATTAACATGGCAAACATGAATCCTCTTAAGTTATCACCTCCGAAGATAAAGATCGCCAGGATCACCAAAATCGTAGTGAATGAGGTGTTAAATGTTCTACCCAATGTACTTGAAATAGAGTCATCAAACAGACCTGCTAATGTTAAAGATTTTTTCTCTCTCAGGTATTCTCTAATTCTGTCGAAGATAATTACGGTATCATTGATTGAATAACCTAATACTGTAAGGATCGCCGCGATGAAATCCTGATTGATCTCCATGTTGAACGGCATATATTTGTGAAGCAATGAATATGCTCCTAAAATAATTACCGCATCGTGGAATAGAGCAGCAACCGCTCCAAGAGAGAACTGCCATTTTCTAAATCTTACCAGGATATAAATGAAGATCATTGCTAAAGCAGCTAATACAGCATAGATACCGTGAGTCTGGATATCATCAGCAACAGAAGGTCCTACTTTCTCAGAAGAAATAATTCCTGCGTGGTCTTTATCAGCAGATTTGAAATCTTTCAATGTAGTTCCTGCCGGTAAGTTTGATTTTAAACCTTCAAATAATTTCTGTTCGATAATCTGGTCAGCCTTTAAAGATTCATCCTCGATAAGATAATCTGTAGAAATCTTTAATTGTTTGTTGTTTCCGAAAGTTTTAGCTTCCACAGAAGAGTTTTTACCATCTTCAGTTTTGAATAGTGCTACTAATTTTTCTTCAACATCTTCAGCTTTTACGTCTTTATCAAATCTTACAACATAGTTTCTACCACCGGTAAAGTCGATACCGTATTTGAAACCGTGCGTTGCGATGGAAATCACACAAATAACTGTAAGAACAGCAGAAACGATGTAAGCATATTTTCTCTTTCCGATGAAATCGATCCAGGTATTTCTGAACAGATTTTTCGTAGCCGGAGTCCAGACAGAAAGTCCTTTTCCTTTATTTAATCTTGAGAAGATCATTACTCTTGAAAGCAATACAGACGTGAATAATGTCATTAAAATACCGATCATCAACGTCAATGCAAAACCTTTAATAGGTCCTGTTCCGAAGAAGAACAACACAACTGCCGTTAGGAAAGTCGTGGTGTGACCATCAATAATCGCATTTAATGCATGTTTGAAACCATCTTTGTAAGCTTCAAGAATACTTTTCCCCGCGAATAATTCTTCTTTAGTTCTTTCATAAATGATAACGTTTGTATCAACCGCTACTGCCATCGTAAGAACGATACCCGCGATACCTGGAAGCGTAAGGGTAAAGTCACCCGAATCCATAATACCGAAAATATAGAATAAGTTGATCACCATTGCAATTACCGCATATACACCAGCCCCACCGTAGTAGAAAATGATATAAACAATGATAATAGCGAATGCAATGATAAACGACATTAAACCAGAATCAATAGCCTCTTGTCCTAAAGATGGACCTACAACGGTAGCCTGAACTACTTTTGCACCTGCAGGCAATTTACCAGCACCTAACACGTCTACCAGTTCTTTAGCTTCTTCCTGAGAGAAGTTACCAGAGATCTGAGTTCTACCGTTAGGGATAGCACCTACAACATTAGGAGCTGTGTATACTCTGTTATCAAGAGTTACTGCAACCGGTTTTCCAACATTTTTCTCAGTTAATGTTTTCCACTCTTTTGCTCCTTTAGAGTCCATCTGCATATCTACCACTACTCTGCTTAGTTCATCGTAGCTGATATTTGCAGTTTCCACAGCACCGTCTACCGGAGCTTTCTGGTTGATGTTACCTCTGATCGCATACAATACCAAGCTTTCGCTATCTGTAGCTTCAGGTTTGTAACCCCACATGAACTGTGTATATTTAATGTTAGACGGACGTAAAGACTGACCTACTTTGCTGTTTAAGATTTTGTTTACAACTGCAGTATCAGATAGTTTTACGTTAGCAACACCATTTGTTCTTAATTTGTCAAGCTGTAAAAGGCTCATGAAGTTCACATTCTTTGCCACTCCCATAGAATCTCCTTTTGTAGCAACCATAGTTGTCAAAGTCTGGAAATAAGGCGCAATTTCAGGAACCTGCTGTACTTCCCAGAACTGAAGTTTTGCAGAAGTCTGAAGCATTTTCTTCACTTTATCGATGTCCTTCATACCAGGCATTTCCACGGAAATTCTAGCTGTACCAGGTACTCTCTGAACGTTTGGCTGGATGGCTCCAAGCTTGTCAATTCTCGTTCTGATTACCTCGAAAGCTGTTCCTACAGATGCATCGATTTTTCTTTTAACAATGCTTTTCACCTGCTCATCAGGAGTGTTGTACTTCACCTCAGTAAGGGTTGTATTTCCGAAAATTTCCGGATCTGCCAACTTAAGGTTTGCCCCTTTAGCTTTGTTAATTACATCGAACTGCTCGAAGAAGTTGTCGATGTAAGGTTTAGTAGAATTCTTCTGTGCTTCATCAGTTTTGTTTAAAGCCTCGATAAGAACAGGATTTGTAGAATAATTGGTTAAATCATTTACAAGATCTCTTTGGTTGATTTCCAAAAGAACGTTGATCCCACCTTTCAAGTCAAGACCAAGTTTCATTTCCTTGTCTTTGGCTTTAGTGTAATAAAGTTTTGTGAATCCTAAATTCAAAGTATCCTTAGAAAGTCTTGCGATTTCTTTTTGATACTTCTCCGGATTGTCTCCTGCAATAGCAGTCGCCTGCTTTTCAATTTTGCTGGCGTACCATGTTGGTAATAGCTCGTTTAAGCAAATCAACCCTAGTACAATAGCGACAATTGTAATAAGTCCTTTTCCTTGCATTTTGTTATAACTACGTTAAATTAAGTCGGCAAATATAATGATTTTCTTGTATTTTATGAATTTTTAACAACAGAAATGGTTTATTTCCAGATATATTGGTGTTGTGATTTCTATTTAAGATTTAACAATTTTTTCATACTATCATAATGAAGTCTTCAAAACTGATTGGTATAAAATTTTCATTTACTTTTCCAACACACTAACTCTCAAAATATTATGAAAAAATTACTTTTTTGCATCAGTATTTTTTCTTCCTTAATTGTTAATTCTCAAAGTATTAATTTGGAAGAATTTGTCACAGGACTTACCAGCCCTGTAGAGATTACGAACGCCAATGACAGCCGTCTTTTTGTTGTTCAACAGGATGGCATCATTAAAATTATTCAACCCAACGGGACAATTAACCCAACTCATTTTCTGAATATCGGATCGAAAATTATTTTTGGCGGCGAAAGAGGTCTTCTTGGCCTGGCATTCCATCCTCAATACTCTGCTAACGGGTATTTTTTTGTGTATTATAATAATCCTGCAGGAAATATTATTGTGGCCAGATACAGCGTAAGTTCAACAAATCCGGATGTAGCTGATCCTGCTTCAGAAAAAATACTGCTGAATATTCCCAAACCATTCGACAATCACAATGGAGGAAGCATTCATTTTGCCCCTGACGGAAAACTCTGGATCATCACCGGAGACGGAGGCAGCGGTGGTGACCCGAATAATAATGCTCAAAACAAAAACTCCTTACTGGGTAAAATGCTGAGAATAGACGTAGACGCTACAGGCCCTTATAATATTCCGCCTGATAATCCTTTTGCAGGAGCCGGAGTGGATGGTGCAGACGAAATATGGGCTTACGGGCTTAGAAATGCCTGGAAATTTTCTTTTGATCTGACGACAGGCAATGCGATGATAGCTGATGTTGGACAGGGAGCAATAGAAGAAATCAATAAAATGCCCATTACGCAGGCTGGTTTAAACTATGGCTGGCGCTGTTATGAAGGTAATAATATATACAATCCGGCAGGATGCGCTGCGCAGTCTACCATGACCTTTCCTGTCGCTGTATACGACCATTCCGGAGGGAAATGTTCCATCACGGGTGGATATGTGTACAGAGGAACTCAGTATCCGTCACTTCAGGGAAAATACTTTTTTGCAGATTATTGTTCTACCCAGATCGGAATTCTGGACAGCAATAATGCCATCACATGGACTACTCCTTATTCAGGAAATAATTTTTCTACTTTCGGAGAAGATTATCAAAAAGGATTATACGTAGCAGCCGTAAACAGTGGAAAAATTTTTAAAATATCCACAGGAACTCTAGGAACCCAGGAAAATACTTTAGGAACAATAAAAATTTATCCTAATCCTGCTTCCAAAGAAGTTTTCATTGATGGGGTTAAAGATAAAAAAACCACATTGGAAATCATCAGTGCAGAAGGAAGAAAAGTTATGGAAACGGATCAGATCTCTAATGGTAAAGGCATTGATATATCAGGAATTCCTTCGGGAGTGTACTATATCAATCTGAAATCCGGGGAACTGAAATCATATAGTCAGAAATTGATTATCAAATAGTAATAGCTGGTTTTAAACGCATACGAAACGTAAAGGTTTTTAAATTCTGTAAAAAAGGATCGCAAAGGCGCTTCACTAAGCAAAAAGCATTGGATATTTCTTAAACTATTAAGAAGGATTTAAGCAGTAAAGCATAGTTAAGTTAAAATAAATCATTCTGATTTTTAAGCTTAAAGCGAAGCTCATTTTAATACTCTAAACATCTTAATGCAATCTTAATGTTTCAAAAAAGTTTAAACAAGTTCAAAATAAGTCTACAGGTCAATAAAAAAGCGGTTCAATCTGAACCGCTTTTATTTATATTGTCATGGAGAAAATCCTTGTTTCAGGTTTATTTCTCATCATTCTAAGGTCAAAAACCATTGCTACATTTCTTGTGAATGCTCTACCTGCTTCTGTGATTTTAACTTCAGTTCTGTTGATTTCAACCAAACCGTCATTTTCCATCTCTTTCAGCATTTCCAGTGCGTTATTAAGCTCAGGGAAAGAATTGTTTATATCAAAAGTGGTTTCAAGCTGACACATCAGATTCAGAATATGTCTTCTTACCGTAAGATCCTCATCGCTCAGAACGTGTCCTTTTACTACAGGAATTTTACCTTCTTCAACCATTTTCTGATATTCTTCAACCGTTTTTACATTCTGGGCAAAAGCATACCATGAATCTGATATCGCAGACATACCAAGTCCTACCATCAGCTGGGTATTACTTGAAGTATAGCCCATGAAATTTCTGTGAAGTTTTTTATGAATCAAAGACTGATACAGATCGTCGTGCTCAAGAGAGAAGTGATCCATCCCTACTTCAATATATCCTAAATCCTGAAGAAGCTTCTTTCCATCTTCATACAAACGGCGTTTTTCTTCTCCACTCGGAAGATCATTTTCGTCAAATCCTCTCTGTCCTACCCCTTTCACCCATGGAACGTGTGCATAAGAATAAAATGCAAGTCTATCCGGCTTCAGCTCCATTGTCTTTCTGATCGTGTGTTCCATTGCTTCCCAATTCTGGTGTGGCAATCCGAAAACCAGATCATGGCTGATTCCTCTATAGCCGATTTCCTTAGCCCATTCTGTAACATTTTTTACATTTTCAAAAGGCTGGATTCTGTTGATCGCTTTCTGTACTTTAGGATCATAATCCTGAACTCCAAAGCTTACTCTTCTGAAACCAAGATCATACAAAGTCTGAAGATGCTCTTTCGTCGTATTATTTGGGTGCCCTTCAAAAGAAAATTCCGGATGTTCTGCAATATCAACCGATGAAAAAATACCCTCCAACAATGTTCTCAAATTCTCAGGAGAGAAAAACGTAGGGGTACCACCACCAAGGTGTAATTCTTTCAGCTTAGGTCTTTCGTTGAAAAGATCAAGATACAGTTTCCATTCTTTTAAAACACTTTCCAGATAAGGAACTTCAACACTGTGCTGTTTCGTAATACGCTTATGGCATGCACAGAATGTACACAATGCCTCACAGAAAGGCAAATGGATATAAATAGAAATCCCCTCCTCTGCATTGCTCTCATGAAAAGATCTTATTACAGTTTCCTTCCAATGTTCCGGTGAAAATGTTGATTCATCCCAATATGGAACGGTAGGATAAGAAGTGTAACGCGGTCCGGGAATATTATACTTATCTATTAAAGAGTTCATTTTGAAAATTAAAATTTTATAAGGGTATGAAATTTAACATAATTAAAATCCCACTCTACAAAATTAACCATTAGTTATGAATTTTAACCTATGAATTATATTAGGTTCTATTTTATAATGAGTCTAAATACTTATGATCAGGCTTTTAATAAATAGTGATAAATTCTATACCTTATATTTAAAATTTTAATTTCATGACTGCAATTTTGTTATTTCCTGCAAGAACCACTCTGTCTGCATCAATCCACTGGCAGACAAAGAAGCCTTTTTCATCAGAGATTTTAGTCCATGTTTTTCCAAAATCTGAGGAATAGCTGATATGTTTGTCTCCTACTGCAATAATTTCTTTTCCTTTTGATCCCGGCTTTATTTTCACACAGGTTGTATATCCTGCGTTCTGCCCTGAAGCCTGAATCTGCCAGGTTTCTCCGCCATCATTAGTGGTTGCAATATTGTTAACATTGGCATCCTGCTTGGTATAATCTCCCCCAACGGCAATCCCAAACTTATCTTCAAAAAAATCGATAGAATACATTCCCTGTGAAGATTCTCCCTGTACAAATGGTGTATTGAAAATTCCAAACTTTTCATCTTTCAGATTCATTCTTAAGATTCTTGAAGCTTTTCCTCCAGTTGCAATCCACAAATATTTTTTGGATGATGAGATATTGGTATTACTGGCAGCAAAAGCAGCCTCACCCTCATTTAATTTCAAATTATTCTTAAACATACTCCATTTCCCTTCTTTGTACACAGCCAGCTTCAGCATCTGATCTTTATCTGCGTCACTAAAAGTATAAGCCAGTTTATCATTAACAAAATGTAAAGCGTCATAAAAAGCGGTTTTTGCAGTATCTTTAAAAACAACCTCTGATTTCAGCGTTTTCTTATCGATGGCAAAGAAACGTCCCGGACTTTCAATATTGATTGCATAAAAAGTAGTTCTATTCTGCCCTAATGTTCTGAATTGAAGTTTCTCTTCAGATAGCTTGATCTGTTTCTGGTTTTTATAATCTTTAAGATCTACAAACCCGAATTTGGAATCTGTACCACTGTACCAAACCTTGTTGTTATACAGTTCAAGAGCTCTGATACTGATCTTATCGTTAAGAATTGTTTCAAGGCTTTCCACCTGCTGGGAAAATGCTGTAAGTCCTATGGACAAAAATAAAATGGAAAAAATCTTTTTCATATGATAGTATTGAGATAAAAAAAACCGCCGAAGCGGTTTAATATGATGATTAATCTTGGTTCTGATATTTTTCAGGATTGTTCAATTTACTGTTTGATTTCCCATAAAGGAAATATACTAAACCTCCTAAGAACAACCACACAGCCGAAAGCTCCAATGCATGAGCACTTAAGTTAAATATCAAATAAATATTGATAAATACTCCCAGTGCAACAACAATTTTGTAAGCCGGAACTTTGAAAGGTCTGATCAAATTAGGTTCTTTTTTTCTCATTACCCAAACTGCAATACAAACCAGAGTAAAGGCAAACAGGGTTCCGAAACTTGTCATATCTGCCAATGTTGAAATTGGGGTAAAGGCTGCGATCAATGCTACAACAATTCCTAACAAAAGAATCCCTTTATAAGGTGTTTTTGTTTTTGGATGAAGATCACCGAAGAATTTAGGAATCAATCCGTCTTTTGCCATTCCGATGAAGATTCTGGACTGTCCCATCATCATTACCATTACTACAGAAATTAATCCTACAGTAGCAGCAATGGTTACAATATTACTAGCCCAGTGTTTTCCTGCAATTTCAAAAGCATAAGCAACAGGAGCTTTAATAGCATCAGGGTACTTCCCTTCCGGGTTAAAGTCTGTATAATGCATCATCCCTGTTAATACAAGAGATACACAAATATATAAAGCTGTACAAACCAATAATGAAGCAATAATTGCGAAAGGCACATCTTTCTTAGGATTAATAGCTTCCCCAGCCTGCGTAGAAACAGCATCAAAACCAATATAAGCAAAGAAAATAGCTGCCGCTCCAGAAATAATTCCTTTAATACCATAAGCAGAAACCAGATCACCTTCAGAATTTTTAATCTGAACCTGATCCGGAATAAAAGGCTTCCAGTTTTTAACTCCGTCTACAGCGTTATAAAGATCAGTATTAGAGAAAATAATATATACTCCTGCAATAATTACAAAGATAACAGCAGAAGTTTTCATTAAAACGATCAGGTTATTTGCTCCTGCAGCTTCTTTAGTTCCCTTTACCAATAATGCAGTAATTAAAAGAACAAGAATAAATGCAGGCAGGTTCATGGAAAAACCCTCTCCGGTATAACTTGCCGGATCTGATGTCAGATAGGCAGGCAAATGAATATTAAAAATCTTCAAAAATTTGTTAAAATATCCGGACCAACTCACGGAAACCGCCATACTCGCCATGGCATACTCGAGGATGAGACACCACCCCATGGCCCATGCAAAAATTTCTCCTACCGTTCCATAGGCATAAGCATAAGCTGAACCTTCTACAGGAATAATGGAGGCAAACTCTGCATAACATAATGCCGCAAAAACGCAGGCGATCCCTGCTATGATAAAGGAAATTGCAAGTGCTGGCCCTGCATGATAATAGGCTCCTGTTCCGGTAAGAACAAAGATTCCACCACCGATGATAGCACCTACTCCAATTGCTGTTAAACTCCATTTTCCAAGGACTTTTTTCAGCTCACTTTTCTTCATATCTGCCTCATAGGCACTTAGTGGCTTTTTAACCCAAATTTTCGACATGTTTTTTTATTTATTAAGGATTTACGAAAATATAAAAAATTTAGAAACTCTCACGTTAATCGTTAAAATTTCATCATTTATTTTACATTAAAGACTTTAAAAACCTGACCAGCACCTTATTCATAGTATTTCCCCAACATGAAGTTTTCCCGTTCTGATTCTGAACCACAGAACCAGAAGTCAGTCATAATACAAATATGCCGTAATCTGCATTCTTACAAAAAAAAAGAATGTAGAGATATATCATGATGACTATAGTTTGAAAACGTTGGTAATGTCATTATTATCTTACAACTATTTTACCATCCGAAATAAACAGAAATTCTGAGTAATCATCACTTCCCCATTGAATTTTCACAAGTCAGGAAACTCTACGGGACGTCATTATATTTGATAACCTGTAAGGAACTTCTAAAAAAAAGCAAAATTTCTTTATTTTTGATACCATGAATTTATATGATCTTTTCATAAAGCCTTATGAAGGTTATGATACTTTACAGATTATGTTGGAAACTTCGGGGGCCGTCTTAGGAACTCTGAGTGTTTATTTTTCGATTAAAAAAAATATCTGGGTATACCCCACCGGCATTATTTCTACGCTGATCTATGTTTATATTCTTTTCAATTTCGGTCTGCTTGGAGACTGCCTGATCAACGTTTATTATACTGTAATGAGTATCTATGGATGGATTTTATGGGCCAGAAATTCAAAAGATCATATTCATGTTGATGTCACCTGGGCCCTCACAAAGGAATGGCTCTATGCCAGCTTCCTTTTTATACTGAGTCTGGCACTTGTGACCCTTATTTACTATTACAAACCTTATATTGATAATCAATTTTCGATGGAAGGAACCAGCTTCGGATTGTATCACCTGGACTGGGCAAACTGGATGGATGTTTTCACAACCTCAATATTTTTGGTAGGAATGTGGTTTATGGCCAAACAGCGCATTGAGAGCTGGATTTTCTGGATTATCGGGGATCTTATTTGCATCCCTATGATGATTTTTAAGGGACTTGGAATCACTTCGGTTCAATATTTGGTATTTACTATAATGGCGATCTTAGGATACGTCAGTTGGAAAAAAAGTTTTAAAGAAAAAAAAGTACAATAAAGTCATGAAAAATTTATTTAAAATAGCATTCAGTATTTTTGCTATTACCAGTTTAACTTCTTGTTTAGCATATACCGACGGATACGGAAGCAATGGAAGCTACGGGTATGGAGATCCGTATTATAACAACGGATATTACTATGCTCCATCAGGATATTACGGAAGTGGTGGATATTGGGGTAATGATGGCTATTATTATAGAAACAACGTTAATTATTACTATGATAATGGTATTCCTTATTACTATGATAGCTACAATAACTCCAGAAGAAAAGTATATGTAGAAAGAAGATCTTCCTCTTCTTCGAGACCTGAGAACGGATTCCAGAATACGCGTACAACGAACAGCAACGGTTCATACAATAATAACGGAGGATTCAACAATAACAGAAACTCCAACAGCAACAGCGGATTCAGAAACCAGAATAATGGTTATCAGAACAATCAGGGAAATCAAAACAACAGTGGTTTCAGAAATTCCAACAGTAACAGTGGATTCAGAAATCAAAACAACAGCAATCAGAATAACCAGAATAACAGCGGTTTCAGAAATTCCGGAAGCAGCAGGTCAGAATCTTCTGGTGGTGGATTCAGAAATAGCTCAGGCAGCCAAAGCACCAGTTCAAGCAGACAGCAGAGCGGCGGAGGCGGCTTTAGATAAAACGATTATAAATAAGGAAACGAACAGCTAACACTGTTCGTTTTTCATTTAAAATATAGTAATTTTGCTTCTTTATTTAACAAAAAATATGGAATTCTATAAATATCAGGGAACAGGGAATGATTTTGTAATGGTAGACAACCGTGATCTCCAATTTACAAAAGATAAAGATAGTATTGAAAAATTATGTGACAGACGTTTTGGAATAGGTGCTGACGGTCTTATTTTATTGGAAAACGATCCTCAATATGATTTCAAGATGGTGTACTACAATTCAGATGGCGGTGAAAGCACAATGTGTGGAAACGGAGGAAGATGTCTTGTTGCCTTTGCTTTTTTCCTGGACATTTTTGAAGACAAATGCAAATTTATTGCTACAGATGGTGAACATGAAGCTGAAATCCATAACGGAATCATTAAATTAAAAATGATCAACGTGGATACTGTTTCCCATGACGGAAATGATTTTGTTCTGAACACCGGATCTCCCCATTATGTAAAATATGTAGAAAACCTGAAAGATTTTCACGTTTATGATGAAGGATATGGCATCAGAAATTCTGAAAAATATAAAGAAAAAGGAATCAATGTGAACTTTGTAGAAAAAATTTCAGATAATGAAATTTTCGTAAGAACCTATGAACGAGGCGTTGAGGACGAAACTTACAGCTGCGGAACAGGAGTTACAGCTTCTGCTTTAACTTTTCTGCAAAAACATAATCTAACCTCTGTAAAAGTTAAAACTTTAGGCGGAAACCTTAAAGTATATGCTGAAAAAAGCGGTGATGCATTCCAGAATATTTGGTTGGAAGGTCCCGCAAAGCAAGTTTTTAGAGGTAAGACAGATCTTCTTTAAAAACAAAAAACTTTTAATCAACATTGATAAGAATGAAAAAAGCAATTCTCATTGTCATTCTGCTGGTTTTTGTAGTGGCAGGATTTTTTGGTTTGAGATTTTATAATAAATATTTAGGAAACAACGTAGAAAAGGATGGTTACGTTCTGATTCCTCATAGAGCAGGTTTTAAACAGATCCTCGATTCTGTTGCTCCTTATATTAAAGACAGGGAATCTTTTGAAGCTGTAGCTAAGGAAAAAGGCCTTGATACAAATTTTAAAGCAGGGCGTTACCATATCCAGAGTGGAACAGGCAACAAGAACCTAGTCAATATGATCAAAGCAGGTAACCAGACTGCCAATTCCTACCGAATCGGTGATTTTGGAGATATGTACCAGATGATTGGTAAAGTGACTAAAAAAACGGAAATTGATTCATTGCATTTTGTCAATGACCTTGATGCCGTTGCGCAGGAGAAAGGCTATAAAAATGTTGAAGATTTAAAAAAATATTTTTTCATTGATACGTATAATTTTTTCTGGACAGTGAGTCCTAGAGAATTTTTTACCAAGTTCGAAAATCAATATCATGATTTCTGGACCAGTGAAAGAAAAAACAAAGAACAGCAGTCCGGTCTTACAAGAGATCAGATTTATGCCCTGGCTTCTATTGTTTATAAAGAATCAGGAGGGAAAAAGGACGAAATGAAAACCATTGCAGGATTATATTTAAACCGTTACAGAAAAGGAATGAAACTTCAGTCCGATCCTACGGTAATTTATGCAATCAACAAGCAGACTAATTTTAAAGAACCTATAAAAAGAGTATTATATAAGCATTTGTCTACACCATCACCTTATAATACTTATGCCAATGCAGGTATTCCTCCGGGACCGATCTGTGTAGTGGATAAGAATTCAATAGATGCTGTTTTAAATGCCGAAAACAACAATTATATATTTATGTGTGCTGATCCGGCAAGATTCGGATACCATAAGTTTACTGCAAGTGCTGAAGAACATGCGGTAAATGCCAAGGCTTATCAGGACTGGCTCAACTCAAAAAATATAAAATAGGCTTAGAAAGCACCTAAAAATTTATACAGTTAGAAAAACAATAAACAACCATAATGTTTTGATGATCAACTTGGTATGGAGACTCAAAACATTAAGGGTTATGCTTTACGATCTTATACAAAAAAATAACCTATGAAGAATAAGACAGAAATTGTCAATATTTTCACCAGAAAAGCTTTAGGACTTACACTAGTACTTTCAGCAGCAGCAATGGCTTTTGCACAGGAGAAAGCTGGAGTTTCAGGAATCATTGTCAACAAAAAAAACCAACCGGTTCCTTACGCTTCTGTAACTTTCAGCAATAAGGCCAACAAAACTTTAAGTGATGCTGTACTGACAGATGAAAAAGGGCAATATACCCTTCAGCTTATGCCTGGAGACTATGATATTACAGTAGAAGCCATTGATTACAAAAAAAGTGTAGTCAGCAAAAAGATTGCAACAGCAGGTAATATCGGAGCACTATCTATTGAAGCAGAATCCACCTCTACTGTTGATGGTAAAACAAAGGAAATACAGGGCGTTGTTATTACCGCATCTGCAGCCAAAGCATATAAGGTAGAGCTTGATAAGAAAACATATGATCCTTCACAGGATATCGTGAGTAAAGGAGGAAACCTTCAGGATGTTTTAACCAATGTTCCTTCAGTTTCTGTAGATACAGACGGAACGGTATCTATGAGAGGAAATTCCAATGTGAAATTCCTTATCAACGGAAAGCCCTCTTCCCTTCTTGGAATAGATGATGGAGCCAATGCTTTGCAGAGTATTCCAGCGGATCAGATTGAAAGAATTGAGGTAATCACCAACCCTTCTTCTAAATTTGAGGCAAGTGGAACTGCCGGTATTCTGAATATCATTCTTAAAAAGGATAAAAAAATAGGATTCAATGGTAGCGTAACCGGAACTTTAGGTTATCTTCCAAGAACCAACCTTAACGCTAACTTAAACTGGAGAAAAGGTAACTGGACCTGGTTTTTAAATGGCGGCGGTGGTTATCAGAAGAACGAAAGCACCATGAAGAATACGACCACCAGAAAGGATGATATTGGCAGCCTGGCTTCTGATGCATTCCCTTTTACACAGTATTCTCAACAAAATGGTAAAACGACAAGAGAAAGTAACACTTATAATGTGACTGCTGGTTTTACTCATGACTTCAGCGATAAGACTTCCATCAATTTCTCAGGAATGATCAGAAGTTTTGATACGGATCAGACAGGTCTTAATTCTTATAATGAAAGACTGTATACGACTCCTACTTCTGGTGTAAGCAATGTTTTAAGGGAAAGAAACAGCTACGGAAATAACACAAACCTGGCAACCCAGTTTGATCTTGGACTTGATCAGAAAATTGGAGATAATGGCCAGTTATTATCCGCATCTGCAAGTTACCAGACGAACAAAACAGACGGAATTAATAAAATTGTTCAAAGAACATTTATTGAAAATATTGTACAGCCAAACGGTAATATCACCAATAATGTAAGTACAGATTCTAAAACGGATACCTTCATTGGAAAAATCGATTATGAACTTCCAATAGGTGAAAAATCTAAATTAGAAGCCGGAGCACGTTATGATTATAACAGAAATACTTATAACTATTTTGTAGATCAAAGTTTGAACGAGCAACCCGCAACTACAAGGTTCGATTTCACAAGTAATACAGTATATTCTGAAAAGATCTTGGGAGTTTATGCACAGTTTAAAAGTAAGATTGGAGAAAAATTTGCGTATCAGTTAGGATTAAGAAGTGAGACTTCAAAAATTGACGTTAACTTTCAAAATTTTGATGTAAACGGAAACCCGGCAAGTACTCCGGAAGTTAATAAAAACTATACTAAGTTCTTCCCTTCTGTATTTTTAAGTTATGATCTGGCAAAAAACAATCAGATACTGTTAAATTATTCAAGAAGAATTAACCGTCCGAGAGCTTTCTCCCTGATCCCTTTTATGTCTTTTGATGATGACAGAAACTACTTCAGAGGAAACCCGAATCTTAACCCAACGTACGAAAACTCTTTTGAACTTGGATATAATCTTTCAAATAAAAAGATCACGTTTAATCCAACTCTGTATTTTAAAAAGTCTGAAGACGAGCAAAACAGATATCAATATGTAGATCAGACCGGAGCTGTAAACACCATTCCTTTTAACGTGGGTACGGAGACCAATTATGGTTTGGATCTGAACGGAACTTACGATCCTTATAACTGGTGGAAAATAATGCTTTCTGCTGACCTTTACGGATATAAAAATACAGGAAGCTATAACTTATTCCCTGACAATCCAAAAACCTTAAATGATTTTTCAGGTTCAGGGTTCTCATACAGAATACGTTTTAACAATACATTTAAACCGACAAAAAACTTAAGCCTTCAAATTCAAAGTTTCTACAGAGCTGCTGAGAAAACAGCAATGAACAACAGAAAGGCAATGTATGGTATAGATTTTGGCGCGAGCCAGACCATTTGGAAAGGAAACGGAATTATAGGATTCAACATCAGAGACATCTTTAATACCAGAAAAATGAAAAACTTCTCTGATAATGCTCAGTTTACCCGAGAAATGGAAATGCAATGGCAGCCAAGACAATTTGCTTTATCTTTCACGTATAAGTTCAAGCAAGGTGAGAAGATTGATGCCAAACCTAAAATTAAAAAAGATATTAATTCCAATACAAAAGGCGACGAAGAACAAGGCGGCCCGATGTAATATAACAAAAATCCCGAAAGTAACTTTCGGGATTTTTTATTTCTGTTATTTTACAGGTTCTGCTTTAGCGTATTTTTCTTTTTCAGCTTCATAGATTCTTCTTCTCAGATCACTGGTGGAAAACCGATGGTCTCTTTTATTGAAAAATAGCTCAATCCCTTTTTCTTCACAGTATTTTTTACCTGTAAAGTCTTTGTCCATATAATCATCTCCAATGATTCTTACGTCAATCACAAATGATTTAAGAATATCCAAAAGGTCTTCCTCTGTGTAGTAAGGAATAATCTCATCCACAGCATTCACTGCCTTCAGTTGAATATATCGTTCAACAATAGTCTGGCTTGGCTTATTTTTAGTGGGACGGTCGTGGGACGGGTCAATCTGAAGTCCTACGATTAAATAGTCACATACGGTTTTAGCTTCTTCAAGCATTTTGATGTGACCTGCATGTAATAAGTCAAACGACGAAAATGTAATACCTATTCTCTGTGTCTTCATACTAATTTAAAATTAAAGCTTCCATGAATCAATGTTCTTAAAAATCACAACAGATATTCAGGAAGATGTTTTTGTAATTTGTTTTATGATCGTTTAAATGTTCTCTTTATGTAAGCACTTCTGAATGCTAAGTTATGAATTTCTGGTGTTCAGATATTTCTGCCATTCCCAAACCGTTCTTAAAGCCTCTTCCAAAGACGTTTCAGACTTCCAGTTGAGTTCTTTTTCAGCTTTTTCAGGGTTGGCATATGCAATAGTAATATCTCCTTCTCTTCTGTCGCAGATCTGGTAAGGCACTTCTACATTATTCGCTTTCTCAAATGCTTTTACCACTTCCAGTACAGATGAACCTTTTCCTGTTCCCAGATTGTAAGTATCTATGACAGCATCTGATGAAGGATCTTCTATCAGTTTCTTTAATGCTGCAACGTGTGCTTTTGCCAGGTCAACAACATAGATATAATCACGAACGGCCGTTCCGTCCTGTGTAGGATAATCATCGCCCCATATATTCAGTTTCTCACGAACTCCTGAAGCGGTCTGCATTACATAAGGCACTAAATTATTAGGAATCCCGATTGGCAATTCTCCAATCTTTCCGGAAGGGTGTGCCCCGATTGGATTAAAATACCTTAATAGTGATATTTTACTTTGATAGGCTTTTGCAAAATCAATCAGGATCTGTTCTCCCATTTGTTTTGTTTTCCCATAGACACTTTCAGGCGTTTTCAGCGGAGTATTTTCATCTATTGGCATAACATCTGCCTGCCCGTACACCGTACACGATGAGCTGAAAATAAAATTGGAGATCTTTCTCGTTTTAAATTCCTGAAGAATATTAATCAAAGAAAACAGATTATTCTCATAATAATCAACAGGAATGATCTGGCTCTCTCCTACCGCTTTAGAAGCAGCAAAATTGATACAGCCATCAATCTGGTGAGCATCAAAAACCTGAGTAAGAAGTTCTTTTCTTCTTAAATCAAAAGGATAAAAAACAGGTTTCTTACCAGTAATTTCCTCAATATTTTTTAAAATAAACCTTTCCGTATTGGATAAATCATCCACAATAACCACTTCAAAGCCGTTATTAAGAAGTTCCACTACAGTGTGAGAACCAATATATCCAAGGCCTCCGGTAACAAGTATTGTCATTTTTTCTTTATACTTTTACTAATCTTTGTCCTTTCCTATATTTTCTATTTCGTTAACTCCATTATAATTTTTCACTTTAAATACATTAACAATCAGTAAACTCAATATGAGGATAGTTAATAATTTAAAAGTAAAATGTTCTAAAATATTATTTCCATTTAAAAATCCAAGTAGCAAAGGGTAACCTAAAACAAAGATGGATAAAAATAAACTAAGATTTAGAAACAAAACAGCTTTATCATATTTTTCTACAAGATTGACAAAAGCAGATGAGTTAATAACTAACGAAATAGTAATAAGTAATGTTTTAAAAAGATTAAAGTCATTAAATATTTCAAGAACTGAAAATGCTGATATTATAAAAAAAACTAAGCTGATTAAAACTGCTAAGTAGTATACCAGCTTATATTTAAATATCTTTCTTTTCATTAATTATCCCATAAACTCAAGCACTGCATCTGTAATATACTTCAGCTGCTCTTCGTCTAATTCTGTATGCATTGGTAAAGAAATTACCTGATCCAGAAGCTTATCAGTATTCACGAAGTCTGCTGCATTACTTTCCTGAAAGTATGCTTTTTGCTTTCTTAGTGCTACCGGGTAATAGATCATCGCAGGGATTTCTTTCTCCGCTAAAAACTTCTGAAGTTCATTACGTTTTCCGTTCAGAATTCTTAAGGTATACTGGTGGAATACGTGAGTAGAATTCTCAGCTCTTTTCGGAGTCAGAATATTCGGGTTTCCTTCAAAAGCATCATCATAAAAGTCTGCTGCTTTTCTTCTTGCTTCGTTATAAGAATCAAGGTGAGGAAGTTTCTTTCTTAAAACCGCTGCCTGAATACTATCCAAACGTGAGTTTACTCCTACCTCATCGTGGTAATATCTCTCATACATTCCATGGTTTACAATTCCTCTTAAACGGTGAGCCAATTCATCATTATTAGTGAAAATAGCCCCTCCATCTCCGTAGCATCCCAGGTTTTTTGACGGGAAGAAAGAAGTGGTTCCCACAGTAGACATTGTTCCTGCCTGTTTTACAGTTCCGTCTGAGAAGGTATATTCTGAACCGATTGCCTGAGCATTGTCTTCAATAACGTATAGATTATGCTCTTCAGCAATTTTTAAAATTTCTTCCATATTGGCACACTGTCCGAAAATATGTACCGGGATAATCGCTTTTGTTTTGGGTGTAATTGCTTTTTTAATCTGTTCTGTAGAGATTGTGAATGTATCATAATCTACATCTACCAATACAGACTTTAATTTAAGCAGGTGAATAACTTCTACTGTTGCAGCAAAAGTAAAATCAGCCGTGATAATTTCGTCTCCTTCTTTCAGGTCCAAAGCCATCAGGGCAATTTGTAATGCATCTGTACCATTGGCACACGGAATCACATGTTTTACTTCTAAATAAGACTCCAATTCATTCTGGAAAGACTTTACTTCAGGACCGTTAATAAATGCCGCAGAATCCATTACATTCAAAACTGCATTGTCTACATCACTCTTTATTTTGTAATACTGACTTTGCAAGTCAACCATCTGAATTTTTTTCATATAATAAATATTTCTGTAAAAATAAGGAATTTAAAATCCTATCAAAAATTTTATTGATTTTGTTTTTATCTTTATACAAATAAATTTTATGAAAAAACTTTTACTCTTTTGTTTCCTAACGGGTTACCTGACCGTTTCCGCACAAACGGAGCTTGTTTTTGTTTACTTCACGGATAAGCCTAATAAAGCTGCTTTTTATGCCAATCCGCTGTCCGAACTCAGTCAGAAATCACTCAACAGGCGTACTGCACTCGGAATCCCGCTTAATGATCAGGATGCTCCTATTGAGCAGTCTTACCTTCAGAATCTTCAAAATTTGGGATTTGTTGTTACGGATTATTCAAAATGGCTTAATGGTGCGGCAGTCAATGCCACTCCTGCGCAAAAAACTTTACTGCAGGCTCAAACTTATGTTTCATCCGTTGAAAGTTTTGCAAGAAACAGCTCTGGTACCACGGTGAAAACAGCACCTGGAAAATGGAAAGATGATGCCAGCATCAATAAAACACTTACCAACTTCAATTATGGTTCTGGGGCAGGACAAATTGATCAGGTTAACATCCGGCCGCTTCATCTGGCAGGCTATACAGGAACAGGAGTTTCCATAGCAGTGATTGATGCAGGATTTCCAACGGTAAATACAGGAACTGCCTTTTCAAGATTGTGGACTAATAATCATATCAAAGCCTCTTATGATTTTGTTACCAAAACCGGAGATATTTATAATACGGCCCTCAGTACTCATGGTTCTGTCGTGTTAGGTGTTATGGGTGGATATCTGCAAGATGTTTTTGTAGGTGCGGCACCTGATGCTGATTTTTATCTTTACCGAAGTGAAAATGCAGCTGTAGAAATCCCCGAAGAAGAACTATACTGGATTGAAGCTGCGGAGGAAGCGGACAGAAAAGGAGTAGAAATCATTACCTCATCATTGGGATACAATATTTTTGACGAAAGCCGTTACAATTATACGTATGCCGATATGGATGGTAATACTTCATTCATTGCCCGCGGAGCTGGCATTGCCGCTGAAAAAGGTATTTTTGTTCTTGCCGCTGCAGGTAATTCCGGACAACAGCCGTGGCACTATCTTTTGACACCATCTGACAATGCAAAAGTGTTCTCTATTGGAAATGTGGATGCTGCCGGAAATGCCTCCCCTTCTTCTTCTTATGGACCCAATGCTCTCAGCGTGGTAAAACCTGACGGAAGTACTCAGGGAACCGGAACTACAACCGTTTATGATAATGCTACTTTAATTGTGAATGGAACTTCCATTGCGACTCCTATTGCTGCCGGAGGTGTAGCGTGTCTTATTCAGGCTTTTCCAACGATGAACAGGGAACAGATGAGAACAAAGCTGAGACAGACTGCTTCACTTTATCCTGCCCATTCGGATCAGATGGGATTTGGGATTCTTAATTTCGGAAGCTTATATAATCTTGTTCTGAATACCTCTGAGACTGTAAAAAAAGAAAAGTTCTCTATATTCCCGAATCCTGTAAAAATCATCCTGAATATAGCATCAGAGTTAGAAGTTCAGTCGTTAGAAATATATGATAATCTGGGAAGACTCATTAGAACAAGCACCAATCAGAAATCCATAAAAGTAGAGGATTTTGCAAAAGGGACCTATTATCTTAAAATTCAGACGAAGGATAAGGTTTTCTATGAAAAATTCTTAAAGGAATAATTTTTTGTTTCCCGCAGATTATTCGGATTGAGCAGATTTATTTAAAACATAAATATTGGGTGATCTGTGGGAGATCTATTACTATTTTTGGTCGTATTACAACATAAAAATAAGTTGAGCTAAAGCTCATTGAATGGTTTATAATAAAAAACGGGCTAAAGCCCGTTTCTATTGATATTGGTTATCATTTCGTTACGATCATTCTTATTTTAAAAATTGCTTATGCAGAGTTTCTGCTCGCATTAATATTCCCGAACAGTGAACGTGTTACCAGCTTTTCATAAGCTTCTTTGTTGCCTTCTCCTTTTTGAATCTTCATTAAAGCATATTGCTGAATACTCAACAGCGGAAGTACAATCTTTTCACGGATCTTCACCGATTTTCTGGAAAGCGGATCTTCTTCCTGAAGCATTTTAAATCCTGTCAGTTCCAGCATAATATCTCTTGAAAGCTCATATTCATCGAAAAGAACATTCCAGAATGCACCGAATTTCGGATTGTTTTTGATATAGTAAGTCAATGGGAAATAGGATTTGTTCATACTCATCATGGAGTTCAACACTAAAGTTTTAAAGAAATCCGAACCTTTATACAATTCTCTTACTTCTTCAAACCTGCCCTGCTCTTTCATCTTTTGCATGGCATATCCAAAACCGAAGAATCCTGGTACATTCTGTTTCAATTGCGACCATGATCCTACAAACGGGATTGCTCTCAGATCTTCAAATCTTAGCTCACTTCCGTTTCCTCTTTTTGAAGGACGGCTTCCGATATTCGTTTTTCCGTAATATTCAAGCGTACTCATTTCCTGAAGGTAGGGAACAAACATCGGATGCGCTTTCAGATCTGAATATTTCTTATAGCTGATATCTGCAAGCTCAATAATCAGCGCTCTTTCCTTTTCTGTAAGTTCTTTTTTTGAATTTTTGAATACATCATTTTCAACACCTGCTGTCAGAAGCTGTTCAAAGTTATATTTTGCCTGCTCTTTATTCCCAAAAATACTGGTAATCGTTTGTCCCTGAATGGTTAATTCAATCTTATTATTGGCAATTGTTTTTCCCTGAGAAGCATAGAAATCGTGGGTTTTTCCGCCACCTCTGGCTGGTGGTCCTCCTCTGCCATCAAAGAATACAACTTTAATATTATTCTCTTCCGAAAGTTTTGTCAGTACTTCTTTGGCTTTATAAATTTCCCAGTTGGCTTTTAAATATCCTCCGTCTTTGGTTCCATCCGAGAAGCCAAGCATAATCGTCTGCTGATTTCCTCTTTTTTCCAGGTGCTTTTTATAAACAGGATTATGATACAGCTCATTCATTACATGCTCTGCATTGGCAAGCCCTTCCATGGTTTCAAAAAGTGGAACAATATCCATATTGATGTCTTCATCTTTATAACCACAGATTTTAAAGAACGCATATACGTTCATAACGTCTTTTACAGCATCAGAATTGGAAATAATATAACGATTCATTCCTCTTAGTCCGTTCAGGTTCTGGATATCCGTAACCTGTGAAACCGTTAACAAAGTATCTTTTACAATATCTTCGAAATCCTCCACATGAACCGTTTCTGAAATCTGAATAAGTTTGTTGAACTTCTGTTCGTAATCAGCCTCTTCATTTCCGTATAGTTTTGCATACACCTCATCAATAACTTTCTGGTGAATTCTGCTGTCCTGGCGGATATCCAGTGTCGCAAAGTGAGTGCCGAAGATCATCACACGGTCTCTGAAATTAATCAAAAGATCCAAAAACAAAGAATTATGTTCGTTGATCAGTATTTTTTCTGCTTCATTTGTTTTCTTTAAAATATCTTCTGCTTTAATACTTTTCCCATCAAAAATGGCAGCATACAGTTCTTCACTTAATTGGGTCAACACTTCTGAAACGCCTCTGAAACTCAATCGTCTTCTGATAAATTTCAGATGGCTGTAGTATGATTTCAGAATTGCAGAACGAAGTTCTTCCGCTACTCTTTTCGTTACCTCTGCGGTTACAAAAGGATTTCCGTCTCTGTCTCCACCCGGCCAGAAACCCAGCTGGATAATATCTTCATGAAGGTGGAAATGGCCATTCCCGAAAGTCTTTTTGATCTTGGTAAAAAGTTCACCAATGGTGTCATAATATACATATCTCAGATAGGAAATAATACTCAGCGCTTCATCTATTGGAGTAGGTTTTTCCTTGTTGACGAATGGAGTTTTCCCCAACTGCTGCAAAAGCATATCAATCTGAGTTACCGAATCACTGGTAATAGCTCCTCTCAAATCCTGAATAATTCTCTGTACCGAACTTGGATAAAACTGAGTAGGGTGTGCTGTAAATACAACCTTAACACTAAAATCTTTTAATTTTTCGCGTACTTTTTCAATTTTATGATCCTGAAAAGAACGTTCGAAGAGATTGGTCACTGTTCCGTTATCACTTTCAGAATGAAGATTGGGAAATGCAGCATCCTCAATACTATCGAATAAAACAACCTGTCTTTCTATATATTGAATGATCTTGAAAAGCAGTTCCAGTTTCTGCTCCTCAGTCTGAAGATCGGTATGGTTTTTAAAAAATTCTTCGACGATATTTTCAGGGGTTTTTCCTGCTTCATAGCCGGTTCTGCTTTCCTCATAAAGAAATGGAAGCAGCATTCCGATATTCGTCATTTTATCATAAGGCAGGCTCATAAATAATGAATTATAGATCTGGAACTTATTTTCCACAATCTGCCTGAATTTTTCTGCGCGTTGGTCGTGTATCATATTAACAAATGTAAGCGATTTTCAAATTAGTTGGATTGACAAATGGCAAAAATAAAGGACAAAAAATATTTTTTTTAAAAAATATTATAAATACTTTTTCCACAGTAAACCAACGATTAACTATGGGATATTTTTACAGGTTTTAAAATTATAGAAATCCGTTTTAGTCATTCAGGATTAATATAATTTGATTAACTTTACTGTTAACGCTATCCATAATCCATGAAAAAAATATGTACTTTTTTACTCATAACACTTCTGCTCATCTCTTGTGAAAAAGATTGTTATAATGCACCATTACCCGTCATTTTTGAGTTCGTCAATTCCAACAATGAAAATCTTATTACCAACGGGACATTAACTACTTATTCCGTTCAGGATGAAAATAATGTCAGTGTACAATTGTCCAAAACATCGGATAATAGAGTTCTTTTAGAAAATGTAGGAGCTTATAATGGGACAAAAAAGTATAAATTCTTTTCTAATATTAAAGACCTGGACTTTTCCATTCAATCATCAGAATTTAATGGAGGTTGTGATGGCTATCAAATCAATAAATTAACGTTTACAGGTATAGATATTGATGTAACTGCTGAAAAAGGATATTATAAAATTGTATTGGAATAATTCTCTTTCTTAAATTTGCACCGGAAACCCATTCTATATGAAAGTAATCATCGCATTTTCCCTGATTCTCTCTAATCTGCTTTACAGCCAGATCAAGGTTCCCGATGATTATAAAAAAATTCCTGATATTCTTGATACCGCAGATTATCTCTACCCTTTCATTGTTCCTGATAAAGAATATGCTTACTGGCGTGTTCTCAGTAATGATATGGATTATGAAAAAGCTGTCATTTATGAAAGCCAGGCTCCCGATTTTATGACCATTAATGAACCTGCTCCCGAAAGAGGTTTTTTCCAGAAATGTATAGGGAATAACTGTTTTTCATACATTCTGGCGTGTAAAAATGAAAGATCTTTTTATTTTTCCAATGAACAGCAACTGAGAGATTTTATCGGAACGGTTGACAATCTTCCGGAGGCTATTTTATTGGCCAAAACGTATGGTTATTCGGTGGATACGAGTAACCGTTTTACAGGAGCATATAAAATTGAAGACCGCCATATCTCTATGTATCTGATGCAATCTAAGGGTTGTCCGGTTGTGAAAGAATCTTTTTTGGTTAAAATCAATAGAAAAACCGGAAAGCTGGAGGCAAAAAGTAATGGAATCTATGCAAAGGATGAAAACTGTACTGCTTTATAATTTTTTTGAAAACACTAAGACGCAAAACAGTTTTATATACTTCATGTTTTAAGGCACAAGGATTTTATCTGCGATAAAATTGATAATCTCATATTTTAAACCATTAAGATTTTTTAAGATGATAAGAGTAGTTAAGGGAAATAGCTGAAGCTATTTTTTAGCGATGTACTTCATTTTTCCATCACAGATGGTCTTAATTATTCTTACTGTCTTCATTAACCTTAATGGTTTAATTTCTTATATATTAATAGCTCCCTGCCCGGATGCTATCAGATAAGCTTCTTTAAGCGTTTCAGAATAGGTTGGATGCGCATAGGAAATACGGAACATATCTTCTGCGGTCACTTCATATTCCTGAGCAATGACCCCCTGAGCAATCAAATCTGCGGCTCTGGCACCAATGATATGAACTCCCAGCACTTCTCCATACTTCGGATCTACCAAAACTTTGGCAAAACCTTCCATATCCATTGAAGCGCGGGCCCTTGCGCTGGCAGAAAACGGGAATTTCCCTACATTGTATGCGATGTTATTTTGTTTCAGATATTCTTCCGTATACCCTACTGAAGCTACTTCCGGCCAGGTATACACCACGGAAGGAATACGGTTATAATGAATATGATGCTTTTGTCCATTGATTGTTTCGGCTACAAAAACACCTTCCTCTTCCGCTTTGTGAGCTAACATTGCGCCACCGATAACATCTCCGATTGCATAGATATTGGATGCTGAAGTCTGGTTGTTTTCATTTACTTTAATAAAGCCTCTTTCATCCAGCTGTATATCTGTATTTTCAAGTCCGAGGCCTTTTACATAAGGACTTCTTCCCACCGCTACCAATACATAATCTGCTTCCAGCCCTCCTTCTGTTCCATTTTTATCCTTAAAAAAAACTTTGCCCTTAGAGTCTGCATTCTCAGTTCTATAAACAGCATGATTAAGACGGATATCAATACCTTCTTTTTTCAGGATTTTCTGAAGGCTTTTTCCCAGCTCATGATCCATTGTAGCAATCAGATGATCAGCATATTCAAGGATAGTCACTTTAGTTCCTATACGGTTGAAAATGGAGGCCATTTCCACCCCTATTACCCCACCGCCGATGATGACCATAGATTCCGGTTTTTCCTCTAAAGACAATGCTTCTGTGGAAGTAATAATTCTTTTTTTATCAATTTCAACTCCGGGAATACTTGACGGTTTTGAACCTGTAGCAATAATATAATATTGAGCTGTGATCTCTTTAATCTCAGATTCATTCACGATTTTTACTGTAGAATTATTGACAAAGCTTGCTGTTCCTTTTAACCTTGTAATTTTATTTTTATTCATTAAAAAATCCAATCCCCCGGTATTTTTTGAAACCACTTCCGCTTTTCTTCTGTACATCTGGGAAAAATCCAGGTCTATAGTACCCAGCCTGATCCCATGTTCACTGAATTGATGCTGTGCATCTGCGTAATGATGGGTACTGTCTAATAAAGCTTTAGTTGGAATACAGCCCACATTGGTACATGTTCCTCCTAATGTATCGTACTTTTCTATAATTACTGTTTTATAACCTAGCTGAGCGCTTCGTATAGCTGCTACATATCCGCCAGGTCCTGAGCCAATTACGGCAATGTCATAATGATCCATTTGATATATTAATTTTTTATGTTTAAATTTACTTGCAAAATAAAAGCAAATTTAACACAAACACTTTCAAATTGCAAGTAATATTATTAAATTAACATGAGTAAAAAAAGATCAGGCTGCCCCATCAGCTGTTCACTTGAGATGTGGGGAGACAAATGGTCTCTGCTTATCATAAGAGATCTTATGCTGAAAAAAGAATGTACTTATGGTGAATTCCTCAAGGCAGATGAAAAAATTGCAACCAATATCCTGGCTGCGAGGCTTCAAAACCTTCTGGACCATGGAATCATTGATAAAAAAGACCATCCGGACAGCAAGCTGAAAATTCTTTATTTCCTGACCCGAAAAGGGATTGACCTGATTCCCGTCATTGTTGAAATCAATCTTTGGGGTGATCAGTATCTCACAATTCCTGATGACCGTAAAAAACTGTTGGACGATATTAAAAAAGATAAGGAAGGTTTTATAAAAAGAGCAAAAGCTTATCTTTCTTCTAAAGGATAAGATGCTTTAAAAAGAACAGCTCATGGCGATAGCTTTTATAATATGGAATAATAGCAATTTTAAAATTTCATTAACTCACTTTTCCTTTTTCATTCCGTAAATTTGGCTTAAAATAAATTTAGAACAATGCTTAATTTCGAGTTTAAAAACCCTACAAAAATACTTTTTGGAAAAGGCGAAATCGCTAAAATCTCCAAAGAAATTCCCAAAGACGCAAGAATTTTAATGATTTATGGTGGCGGAAGCATCAAAAACAATGGTGTTTACGACCAGGTAAAAGAGGCTTTAAAAGAGCATGAATTATATGAATTCGGCGGAGTTCCTGCCAATCCTGAATATGAAGTTTTGATGAATGCCCTAAGCTTTATCAAAGAAAAGAATATTACTTACCTTCTTGCTGTAGGAGGCGGATCTGTAATTGACGGAACGAAATTTCTATCTGCAGCCGCGAATTATGAGGGTGAACCATGGGAGATCCTGAGAAAGTCTGTAAGAACATTTGAAGGACAGGGTATGCCTTTTGGAAGCATTTTAACTTTGCCTGCAACAGGTTCTGAAATGAATTCAGGTTACGTTATTTCCAGAAGAGAAACCAATGAAAAATTATCTTCAGGAGGGCCTGGACTTTTCCCACAGTTCTCTGTACTGGATCCGGAAGTAATCAGATCTATTCCAAAAAATCAAATCGTAAACGGAATTACAGATGCCTATACTCACGTTTTAGAACAATATATGACGGCTCCTTCTTCTGCTGATCTTCAGGAAAGAATTGCAGAAAGTATCCTGATCAGCCTGCAGGAAACCGCTCCTAAAGTATTGGCTGATGATTTCAACTACGATGCTGCAGGAAACTTTATGTGGTGCTGTACAATGGCTTTAAACGGGCTGATCCAGAAAGGGGTGATTACAGACTGGGCAGTACATGCAATGGGACACGAGCTGACAGCTTATTTCGGTATTGACCATGCAAGAACACTTGCAATTATTGCTCCATCACATTACCGCTACAACTTTGAAGATAAAAAAGGAAAACTGGCTCAGTACGCTGAGAGAGTTTGGGGAATCAAAGACGGAAGTGTAGAAGAAAAAGCTGAACTGGCCATTAAAAAGCTGGAGGAATTCTTCCACAGTCTTCATATCAAAACCAGACTTTCCGAGTAT
>Ga0102594_1000117_pt1 | contig 128069 bp, 119 predicted proteins | sample AraplaCol_mLB_r2_2_FD_76863 | JGI IMG/M metagenome (GOLD analysis project Ga0102594, IMG submission 76863) | Arabidopsis root microbial communities from North Carolina, USA - plate scrape MF_Col_mLB_r2 (SPADES assembly) (version 2) | ecosystem: Host-associated > Plants > Roots > Endosphere... | reverse complement strand
CCGACACGTCGCGGGTGATGCTGGGGTTGTCCGACTTGCGCGAGATCTTGTCGATCTCGTCGATGTAGACGATGCCGCGCTGGGCGCGCTCCACCTCGTAGTTGCAGCTTTGCAGCAGCTTCTGGATGATGTTCTCGACGTCCTCGCCGACGTAACCGGCCTCGGTCAGCGTGGTGGCGTCGGCCATCACGAAGGGCACGTCGAGCTGGCGCGCCAAGGTCTGGGCCAGCAGGGTCTTGCCGGAGCCGGTCGGGCCGATGAGCAGGATGTTGCTCTTGCTGAGCTCGACGTCGTCGCCCTTGGCCTTGTCCTTGTGCTTCAGGCGCTTGTAGTGGTTGTACACCGCCACCGACAGCATGCGCTTGGCCGCTTCCTGGCCGATGACGTAGTTGTCGAGGTTGAGCTTGATCTCGGACGGCGTGGGCAGGTCGCTCTTGGCCTCGCGGCCTTCCTCGCCGGCGGGCAGCTCGTCACGGATGATCTCGTTGCACAGGTCGATGCACTCGTCGCAGATGAAGACCGACGGCCCGGCGATGAGCTTCTTCACCTCGTGCTGGCTTTTGCCGCAGAAGGAGCAGTAGAGCGTTTTCTCGCTGGAAGAGCCTTTTTTGTCGGCCATGGACGGATGCCTCGTAACAGGTTTGAACTCAATGATAACGAAACAAAAACGGCGTTCTCCGTGTGGAAAACGCCGCCTTTGCCGTGGCGCTGCCGCGGGCCCGGTCGGGCCGGATCAGCCGCGCTTGGAAATGACCTGGTCGACCAGGCCGTAGTCCTTGGCTTCGTCGGCGTTCAGGAAGTAGTCGCGCTCGGTGTCGCGGGCGATCTTTTCCAGCGGCTGGCCGGTGCGCTCGGCCAGGATGCGGTTCATCTGCTCGCGCGTCTTCAGGATGTCGCGGGCATGGATCTCGATGTCCGTGGCCTGGCCGCGGGCGCCGCCCAGCACCTGGTGGATCATGATCTTGGAGTTGGGCAGCGAGAAGCGCTTGCCCTTCTCGCCGGCCGCCAGCAGGAATGCACCCATGCTGGCCGCGAAGCCGATGCACAGGGTGGACACGTCCGGCTTGATGAACTGCATGGTGTCGTAGATCGCCATGCCGGCGCTCACGCTGCCGCCCGGGGAGTTGATGTAGAAGTGGATGTCCTTGTCCGGGTTCTCGCTCTCGAGGAAGAGAAGCTGAGCCACCACCAGGTTGGCGGTCTGGTCGTTGACCTCGCCCACCAGGAAGATCACGCGCTCCTTGAGGAGACGCGAGTAGATGTCGTAAGACCGCTCGCCGCGGCCCGACTGCTCGATGACCATCGGGACCATGCCCAGGGCCTTGGTGTCTAGTGCGCTCATGTGATTGCTCCGAAAGAGGTTCCTACTGTACTCAAAACAAAATGGGGCCCGTGCGCCGAAGCACAAGCCCCATTCTTGAATGAGGGACAGGGCCGGGCGATCAGCCCTGCTGCGCCATCAGTTCGTCGAAGGAAACGGCCTTCTCTTCCACCTTGGCCTTGGACAGCACGAAGTCGGTCACGTTGTTCTCGATGACCACGGCTTCGACTTCGGCCAGGCGGTTGGCGTCGCTGAAGTACCAGCGAACCACGTCGGCCGGCTTCTCGTAGCTGGCGGCCAGTTCGTCCACGTGGGCCTTGATCTGCTCGGGCTTGGCCTGCAGCTCGTTGGCGCGGACCAGCTCGGCCACCACCAGGCCCAGGCGCACGCGGCGCTCGGCCTGCGGGCGGAACACGTCGTCGGGGATCGGCGCCTTGTCGGCGTCCTTGATGCCGCGCTGCTTGAGCTCGGCGCGGGCGCCATCGACCATGCGGGCGATCTCGGACTGCACGCTGGCGTTGGGCAGGTCCAGCTCGGCATTGGCCACCAGGGCGTCCATGACGGCGTTCTTGTTGCGCGCCAGCAGGCGGAACTTGACTTCGCGCTCCAGGTTCTTCTTGATGTCGGCGCGCAGGCCTTCCACCGTGGCGTCGGCAATGCCCAGCGACTTGGCCAGGGCTTCGTTCACTTCGGGCAGGTTGCCGGCTTCCAGCTTCTTCACGGTGACCATGAAGTCGGCCTGCTTGCCGGCCACGTCCTTGCCGTGGTAGTCCTCGGGGAAGGACAGCGGGAAGGTGCGGCTGTCGCCGGTCTTCAGGCCACGCACGGCGTCTTCGAATTCCTTGAGCATCTGGCCTTCGCCGACGATGAACTGGAAGTCGTCGGCCTTGCCGCCCTGGAAGGGCTCGCCGTCGATCTTGCCTTCGAAGTCGACGGTCACGCGGTCGCCGTCCTGGGCCTGCGCGTCAGCGGGGCGCTGGGCGAAGGTGCGGCGCTGCTTGCGCAGGATGTCGATGGTCTTGTCGATGGCCTCGTCGCTCACGTCGGCGGTGAGCTTCTCGACCGAAGCGCCCGACAGGTCGTTGATCTTGACCTCGGGGAACACTTCGAACACGGCGTCGAAGGCCATCTCGCCCTCGGGCGCGCCTTCCTTCTCGGTGATGCGGGGCTGGCCGGCCACGCGCAGCTTGGCCTCGTTGGCAGCCTGGGAGAAAGCCTGGCCGACCTTGTCGTTCATCACCTCGTAGTGCACCGAGTAGCCGTAGCGCTGGGCGACGACGGTCATGGGCACCTTGCCGGGACGGAAGCCGTCCATCTTCACGGTGCGGGCCAGCTTCTTCAGGCGCGAGTCCACTTCGGACTGGATGACGTTGACGGGCAGCGTCAGCGTGATCTTGCGTTCGAGCTTCTCGAGGGTTTCAACGTTCACGGTCATTTGGCTCTTTCCTTTTGAGGGGTGTTCTGTACTAGTGGTGCGCGGGGCCGGACTCGAACCGGCACGCTCTTGCGAGCGTCAGGACCTAAACCTGGTGCGTCTACCAATTTCGCCACCCGCGCTGCTCTGTGGGTACAGAAATTCTTCAGGTGCGAGCCGCCTTGCGAAAAGCCGCCCGCGAAATTGGCAACCGCGTATTTTAATCGGCTTTGGGGCCGATTCCTGACGGGTTGCCCTGAAGCGCGCTACGCGTAGGCCCCGGGTGTGTCGCGCTTCACGCGGAACCAGGCGGCGTACATCGCCGGCAGCGCCAGCAAGGTGAGCACGGTCGCCACGATCAGCCCGCCCATGATGGAGATCGCCATCGGCCCCCAGAACACGCTGCGCGACAGCGGCACCATGGCCAGCACGGCCGCAGCCGCGGTCAGCACGATCGGCCGCAGCCGCCGCACCGCCGACTCGACGATCGCGTCCCAGGCCGGCACGCCGGCGGCGCGGTCCATCTCGATCTGGTCGATCAGGATCACCGAGTTGCGCTGGATCATGCCGCCCAGGGCGATCACGCCCAGCAGCGCCACGAAGCCGAAGGGCCGGTTGGAGACCAGCAGCGCCCCCGCCACGCCCGCGATGCCCAGCGGCCCGGTGATGAACACCAGCATCGCGCGGCTGAAGCTGTGCAGCTGCAGCATCAGCAGCGTGAAGATGAGGAAAAGCATCACCGGCACGCCGGCCGAGATGGAGGACGAGCCCTTGCTGCTCTCCTCCACCGCGCCCGCCACCTGGATGCGGTAGCCGAAGCCGCCGTTGTCCTGCCACTTGGCCTCCAGGTCGCGCAGGCCGGGCAGCAGCTGCTGCGTCACCGTGGCGCCCTGCAGGCCTTCCACGATGTCGCCCTGCACGGTGATGGCGTAGTTGCGGCCTTCGCGCCACATCACGCCCGGCTCCCAGCTGAACACCGGCTTGGCGATCTGCGACAGCGGAATGGCGCGGCCCGAGGCGGTCGGCAGGTAGGCGTTGCCCAGGTCCGAGATGGCCTCGCGCTCGTCCGGGGACTGCCGCAGCACGATGTCGATCAGCTTGTCGTTCTCGCGGAACTGCCCGACGTTGGTGCCGCTGAACATGGTGCGCGAGGCCTGCGCGATGGCCTGGCTGCTCACGCCCAGCGCGCGCGCCTTGGCCTGGTCCACCTCCAGGCGGATCACCTTCACCGACTCGTTCCAGTTGTCGTTGACGCCGCGCATGTTGGGGTTGGCGCGCATCTTCTCCTTCACCTCGTCGGCGTAGGCGCGCAACTGCACCGGGTCGCTCCCGAGCACGCGGAACTGCACCGGGTAGGGCACCGGCGGGCCGTTGGGCAGCAGCTTCACGCGGCCGCGCACCTCCGGGAACTCCTCGGCCAGGATGGTGGGGAACAGCACGCGCAGTCGCTCGCGCTCGCGCACGTTCGCGCTCAGCACGATCAGCTGCGACACGTTGGTCTGCGGGAACACCTGGTCCAGCGGCAGGTAGAAGCGCGGCACGCCCGAGCCGACCCAGGTGCTGACCGTCTTCACGCCGGCCTCGCGCGCCAGGCGCTGCTCGACGCGGCGGGTGACTTCCTCGTTCGCGCTGAACGAGGTGCCTTCGGGGAACCACACGTCCACCAGGATCTCGTTGCGGCTGGAGTCCGGGAAGAACTGCTGCTGCACCTTGCCCATGCCCACGATGCCCAGCGCGAAGATGAGGATGGTGGCGCCGATGGTCAGCCAGCGGTGCTGCACGCACCAGTTCACGGTGGCGCGGAAGGCGTTGTAGAAGGGCGTGTCGAACAGCTCGTGCGGCGGCGCATCCGGATCGTGCGGCTTGACCTTGAGCAGCAGCGTGCCCAGGTAGGGCACGAAGTACACCGACACCAGCCACGACAGCACCAGCGCGATCACGGTCACGAAGAAGATGGCGAAGGTGTATTCGCCCACCGTGGACTTGGCCAGGCCGATGGGCAGGAAGCCCGCGGCGGTGATGAGAGTGCCCGTGAGCATGGGCTTGGCGGTCACGTCGTAGGCGAAGGTGGCGGCGCGGAACTTGTCGTAGCCCTCCTCCATCTTCCGCACCATCATTTCCACGGCGATGATGGCGTCGTCCACCAGCAGGCCCAGCGCGATGATCAGCGAGCCCAGCGAGATCTTGTGCAGGCCGATGCCGAAGTAGTTCATCGCCAGGAAGGTCACGGCCAGCACCAGGGGGATGGTGATGGCCACCACCAGCCCCGGCCGCACGTCCACGTACCAACCCAGGCGCCCGCCCTTGTGCAGGCCCAGCGCGATGAAGCTCACGGCCAGCACGATCACCACGGCCTCGATCAGCACCCGCACGAATTCGTTGACCGAGGTGGCCACCGCCACCGGCTGGTCCTGCACCTGCGCCAGGCGCATGCCGGCCGGCAGCGCGCGGCCGATCTGGTCGGTGGCCGCGCGCAGCGACTTGCCCAGGGCGATGATGTCGCCGCCCTTGGTCATGGCCACGCCCAGCGCGATCACGTCGCGGCCCTGGTGGCGCACCTTGACGCTGGGCGGATCGACGTAGCCGCGGTGCACGTCGGCGATGTCCGAGAGCCGCAGCTGGTTGCCCGAGCTGCCGCGGATGGGCATGGCGCGCAGCTGCTCCACGTCGGAGAACTGGCCGGCCACTCGCACCTGCACCACGTCCTGCGGCGACTGGATGGTGCCGGCGCTCTCCACCGCGTTCTGCGTGCCCAGCTGCTGCAGCACGGCGTTGAAGTCCAGGCCCAGCTGCGCCAGGCGCTTCTGCGAGACCTCGATGTAGACCTTCTCGTCCTGCACGCCGAACTGCTCGACCTTGGCCACGTCCTTCACGCGCAGCAGCTGCTGGCGCACGTCGTCGGCCACGGCCTTGACCTCGGCCGGCGAGAAGCCGTCGGCCTCCAGCGCGTAGATCACGCCGTACACGTCGCCGAACTCGTCGTTGAAGAAGGGCCCCTGGATGCCCGAGGGCAGCGTGAAGCGCATGTCGCCGATCTTCTTGCGCACCGTGTACCAGACGTCGGGCACCTCGCCGGGCTTCGAGTTGTCCTTGATCTGGAAGATGATCTGCGACTCGCCCGGCTTGGAGTAGCTGCGGATGATGTCGGCGTAGGGCACCTCCTGCAGCGTGCGCTCGATCTTGTCGGTGACCTGCTCGGCCACCTGCTGCGCGGTCGCGCCCGGCCAGTAGGTGCGGATCACCATCGCGCGGAAGGTGAAGGGCGGGTCCTCGTCCTGGCCCAGCTGGAAGTACGAGGCGAAGCCCAGCAGCATCAGCACCACCATCAGGTAGCGCGTCAGCGGCTCGTGCTCGAGCGCCCAGCGGGACAGGTTGAAGCCGGACTTGCGCGGCGTGCCGCCGGCGGCGTTGTCGGAGGTCGTCGTCATCGGGCGGCCTTCGGGTCAGCGGGGCGTGGCGGCGTTGGCGGTGGCGCCGGCGGAGGCCGTGCCGGCGGCAGCGGCAGCCGGGTCCGGCTTGCTGTACTTGTCGTGGTAGATGGTCACCTTCTGCCCGGGCGAGAGCACGTGCACGCCGGCCGAGACCACCAGCATGCCGGGCGTGACGCCGTCGGCGATCACCGCCTCGTTGCCGTCGGCGGTGGCGACCTGCACGGGCTGCGAGCGCACCGTCATGCTGGTCTTGTCGAGCACCCACACGGCCGTGCCCTGCCCTTCGCGGCGCAGCGCGCTGGTCGGCAACTTCACGACCTGGCGGCCCACCTGCGACAGGGCCTTGGGCTGCGCATAAACCGTTGCGCCCAGCGGCGGGGCTGTGGCGGCGTCGATGGCGACCTTCACGGCATAGGTGCGGGTCACCGCATCCGCGGCGGCGGCCACCTCGCGCACCGTGCCTTCCATGGCGTGCCCGTTGTCGGCCCAGCTGCGAATGGCCACCGGCGAGCCGGCCTTGATGTAGGCGGCCCGGTCCTCCGGCACCGCGAAGACGACGTCGCGCGAACCGTCCACGGCGATGCGGACCACCGGCGTGCCGGCGCTCACCACCTGGCCGGGCTCGGCCTCGATGGCGGTGATGATGCCCGCCACGTCGGCCACGAGGTTCGTATAGCGCTCCTGGTTGCCCTGCGAGGCCACCTGGGCCTGGGACTGCTCGAGCTGCGCCTGGGCGGACTTGAAGGTGCTCTCGCGCCGCTGCAGTTCAGCCTCGCTGATGAAGTTCTGCGCCCGCAGGCCCTGGTAGCGCTTGAGGTCCGCGGCCGCCAGATCGCGGTTGGTCAGCGCGGCGTTGGCCTGCGCACGGGCGGCCTCGGCGGCCAGCTGGTAGTCCTTGGGGTCGAGCTGCGCGAGCACGGTGCCGGGCTGCACATGCTGGCCGACCTCGGCCTGGCGCCGCGTGATCTTGCCCGCGACGCGAAAGCCCAGCCGGCTCTCCACCCGAGCCTTGACCTCGCCGGCGTACTCCAGCGCGGTGCCGTAGGTGCCGGTTCCCACCTCCATCACCTTGACCGCCCGGATCGGCTCCGGCGGCGGGGGCGCCTGCTTGCAGGCGGCCAGGCTGCCGGCCACGAGCAACGCGGTGCCTGCGGTTCGGATGAGGGTGGCGAATGAAGTCGGCACGGTCATGAAGACACCTGAAGCTGCGATGAGGAAATGGTCATTAATGACCAACGGGTTAGTAATCTAGGGTAAACGTGAATCGGTGTCAACGCGAAAACGCAGGCCGGCTGCGCCCTGCCCCACAATGCGCGGCGTGCCGGCTTCCCCACCCCCCACCGCTCCCCCGACCGCGCCCGCCGTCGCGGGGCAGCACTACGAGAACTTCCCGGTCGCGTCCTGGCTGTGCCCGCCACACCTGCGCGCGCCCATCGCGGTGATCTACGCCTTTGCGCGCACTGCCGACGACATTGCCGATGAAGGCGATGCGAGCCCGGCCGAGCGCCTGGAGCAGCTGGCCGCCTATCGCGCCGACCTGGCCCTGGCCGCGCGCGGCGAGACCACGTCGGGACGCTGGTCGAAGGTGTTCGGCCCGCTCGCCTGGGTGATGGAGAACTACGCCCTGCCCGAGCCGCTGCTGGCCGACCTGCTGTCCGCCTTCGCCCAGGACATCGAGAAGACCCGCGACGCCAGCCCCTACCCCGGCCGCACCGAACTGCTGGACTACTGCCGCCGCTCCGCCAACCCGATCGGCCGCCTGCTGCTGCACCTGTACGACGAGCATGACGCCAAGGCCCTGCGGCAGAGCGATGCGATCTGCACCGCACTGCAGCTCATCAACTTCTGGCAGGACTTCAGCGTCGATTTGCCGCGCAACCGCCACTACCTGACCGATGCCGACCTGGAGGCGCACGGGCTGACGCGCGAGCAGCTCGCGAGCTTCCGTCCGCTCGGCGAGGCCGCGCCGCCCGAGGCCGCGCTGCAGATGGTGAATGAGCTGGTGCGCTGGGCCCGCGCGCTCATGCTGGAAGGCGCGCCGCTCGCGCGCCGGCTGCCCGGCCGCGTCGGCTGGGAGCTGCGCTTCGTCGTGCAGGGCGGCCTCGCCATCCTCGACAAGATCGAGGCCCAGGGCTTCGACAGCTTCTCGCGCCGGCCGACAGTCGGCAAGGGCGACCTGCCGCGCATGGCGTGGCGGGCGCTGTGGATGTGATGCGAAAGCGGGGGCGCCCGAGCCGCGACAATCGGGGCTCGAAACCCTTCCACCGATGACGACCCCAGAACAATACGTACAAGAAAAGGCCGCGGCTTCGGGCAGCAGCTTCTACTACGCCTTCCTTTTCCTGCCGCGGCCGCGCCGCGCGGCGATCACGGCCTTCTATGCCTTCTGCCGCGAGGTGGACGACGTGGTGGACGAAGTCAGCGACCCCGGCGTGGCCGCCACCAAGCTCGCCTGGTGGCAGGCCGAGGTCGCGCAGGCCTTCGCCGGGCAGCCGCACCATCCGGTGATGCAGGCGCTGATGCCGCACGTGCAGCCCTTCGGCATCGAGGAGCGCCAGCTGCAGGACATCATCCGCGGCTGCCAGATGGACCTGGAGCAGACGCGCTACCTCGACTTCCCCGGCCTGGCGCGCTACTGCCACCTGGTGGCCGGCGTGGTGGGCGAGGTGGCCGCGCGCATCTTCGGCCAGGCCCAGGCGGCCACCACCGAATACGCCCACAAGCTCGGCCTGGCGCTGCAGCTGACCAACGTGATCCGCGACGTGGGCGAGGACGCGATGCGCGGGCGCATCTACCTGCCCGTCAACGAACTGCAACAGTTCGACGTGAAGGCCCACGAAATCCTCAACCGCGTGCACTCCGACCGCTTCGTGAAGCTGATGCGCTTCCAGGCCGAGCGGGCGCACCGCTGCTACGACGAGGCGCTGGCCCTGCTGCCCGCAGGCGAGCGCCGCACGCAGAAGCCCGGCCTGATGATGGCGAGCATCTACCGCACGCTGCTGCGCGAGATCGAGCGCGACGACTTCCAGGTGCTGAACCAGCGCGTGAGCCTCACCCCCCTGCGCAAGCTGTGGCTGGCCTGGAAGGTGCAGGCCCTGGGCCGCCTGTGAGCCCATGAAGATCGCGGTGGTGGGTGCCGGCTGGGCCGGCCTGGCCTGCGCAGTGCACGCCGTGCGCGCCGGGCACGACGTGGCGGTGTTCGAAGCCGCGCGCACCCTCGGCGGCCGCGCGCGCCGCGTTGACGCCGACGGCGGCCTCGCGCTGGACAACGGTCAGCACATCCTGATCGGCGCCTACAGCGCCACCCTGGAGTTGATGCGCGCGCTTGGCGTGGACCCGGACGCGGCGATGCTGCGCACCCCCCTGCAGTTGCGCTTCGCCGACGGCGGCGGCCTGGCCATGCCCAGCCTGCCGGCACCGCTGGACCTGCTCGCGGGCATCCTCAGTGCGCGCGGCTGGACCTGGCGCGACAAGGCGTCGCTGCTTCGCACTGCCCTCGCCTGGCGCGCCGCTGGCTTCCGCTGCGCGTCCGAGGTGTCCGTGGCCGACCTTTGCGCGCGGCTGACGCCGCGCGTGATGAAGGAGCTGGTCGAGCCGCTGTGCGTCTCGGCGCTCAACACGCCGGTCGAACAGTCGAGCGGCGAGGTCTTCCTGCGCGTGCTCAATGACGCGCTCTTCACCGGCCGCGGCGGCGCCGACCTGCTGCTGCCGCGCGTGGACCTGGGCCGCCTGCTGCCCGATGCCGCGGCGGCGTGGCTCGCACAGCATGGTGCCGACCTGTACCTCGGGCGCCGCGTGCAGGCGATACAGCAGGGTGAAGCCGGTTGGCGCGTCGATGGCGAGCCCTTCGACAAGGTCGTGCTGGCCGGCCCGCCGTGGGAGGCCGCGCGCCTGGCACGCGAAGCCGGCATCGGCGCGGGTCATTGGGCCGACACCGCGCAGTCGCTGCGCTACGAAGCCATCGCCACCGTCTACACGCAGGGCGCGGCGCGCCGGCTGCCCGCGCCCATGGTCGCGCTGCGCAACGGCCCCGGCGCCCCGGCCCAGTTCGTGTTCGACCGTGCGCAGTTGGGCGGACCCGAGGGCATGCTGGCCTTCGTCGTGAGTGCCAGCGACACGGAGCGCGAAGCCCTGCAGGCCCAGGTGCTGGCCCAGGCTGCCGCGCAGTTGCACGAGACCGGCCTGCGCGTGCTGCAGACCGTGGTGGAAAAGCGCGCCACCTTCGCCTGCACGCCGGGCCTCGTGCGCCCGCCCATGCGCATCGCGCCCGGACTGCTGGCCTGCGGCGACTACGTGGAAGGACCGTACCCTGCCACGCTGGAAGGCGCCGTGCGCAGCGGCGCCGGCGCGGCGTTCCAGCTGGACCCTGCGGCCTGAGACGCCATCTGCTCGTCCAGCGTGATGCGGTGCTTGTCCATCAGGCGGTAGAGCGTCATGCGCGAGACGCCGAGCTCCCGCGCCGCATGGGTGATGTTGCGGCCCACGCGATTGAGCGTGAGGCAGATGACGTCCCGCTCGGCGGTGGTGCGCGCCGTGTTCAGGGCCACCCCCATCGCGTTCTCGGCCATCGACAGGCCCAGGTCGGCCGGCGCGATCAGTCGCCGGTCGGTCATCACCACCGCGCGCTGCACGCGGTTGTAGAGCTCGCGCACGTTGCCTGGCCAGGTGTGCGCCTGCATCGCCTCCAGCGACTGACGGCTGAAGCCCCGGGCCCGCGTGCGGCCGGCCGAGGCGCAGCGCTGGAAGAAGTGCTCGGCCAGCACCCGCACGTCCTCCATCCGCCGGCGCAGCGGCTGCACGTCGATCGACAGCACGTTGAGCCGGTAGAACAGGTCCTCGCGGAAGCGTCCCACCGCCACCGCCTCGGCCAGGTCCACGTGCGAGGCGGCCACCACGCGCACGTCCACCTTGAGGTTGCGCACGGCGCCCACGCGGATGATGGTCTTCTCCTGCAGGAAGCGCAGCAGGTTGGTCTGCAGGTCCAGCGGCAGGTCGCCGATCTCGTCCAGGAAGATGGTGCCGCCGTTGGCCGCCTCGATCAGGCCGTGCCGCTCCGACGACGCGCCGGTGAAGGCGCCGCGCTCGTGGCCGAACAGTTCCGAGTGGATCAGCGTGGGCGCGATGGCGCCGCAGTTCACCACCACGAAGGGGCCGGCCGCGCGCTGCGAGCACTGGTGGATGGCGCGCGCCGCGAGTTCCTTGCCGCTGCCGCTCTCGCCGCCGATGAGCACGGGTGCGTCGGTGGCGGCCACCTTGCGGATCTCGGCACGCAGCCGCGCGATCACCGCGCTCTGCCCGACCATGCCCAGCGCGTCGTGGCCGCGCGCCTCGTTGCGCCGGTTCTGGCGCAGGAGCGCGCGCTGCTGCGCGTGCAGGAGCATCACCGACAGGCCGTGCCAGTCCACCGGCAGCACCTGCTGGTCGAAGAAGGCGTCCAGCACCAGGTCGCGGAACTCCGGCACCTCCAGCGCCGGCGCCTCGCACAGCACCACCCACTCGGTGGTGTCGGACGAATGGACCAGCGCCTCGACCGAGGCCAGCGGCACGGCCAGCCCCGTGCCCACGATCAGCAGGCCGACGTTGAAATTGCCGTGCGCCAGCATGCGCTGGGCACCCGCCACGCTGTGCGCGTGGGTGACCGCCCAGTCGTGCGCCACCAGCTGGGCCGCGGCCCCGCTCGCGTCGCCATCCAGCGTCAGGCAGAGGACCTCGGGCGGAGGCATCGTGTGGAACCCCGGACGAACAGCCATCAGAAGGACATCGGGACGCGCACGGTCAGGCTCAGGTCGGGCGTGTCGCGCGTCAGGCCAGCACCCACCGATACGTTGACGTTGGTCCTGTCGGTCAGGCGATAGGAGTAGCCCAGCAGCAGGGAAGCGAGCTGGGTGCGCACCGAACCGCGCACCGTCTGGCCGTTCTGCTCGGTCGGTCCGACCGAATAGAGCTCCACGCCGACGCTGAAGGAGGACTTCTCGTTGATCGACAGGCCCATGCCGAAGTTGAAGCCCCACACGTCGCCCGGCTTGATGTCGCCCAGTTCCTCGCGCTGGCCGTTGAGCACCTGCCGGCTGATGTTGTCGCGCCCGAAGTTGTAGGTGTAGCTCAGGCCGCCGAAGAAGACCGCCGGATCGGTGGGGAACAGCCAGGTCAGGCTGGGCTGCAGCGAATAGAAGCCGGAGCCGGTCGCCGCCTCCAGCGGCAGGCCGGTGCCGGTGGTGTTGCCCAGGCAGCGCGTCACGCAGTCGGTGATGACCTCGAAGGGATCGGTGCCGGTGCGCGTCTTGAAGCGCAGGCCACCCACGAGGTAGGGCCAGTTCTCCTTGGCGCTGAAGAGCTGGTAGCGCATGGCGAGTTCGACGTCGCCAATGCCGTTTCCGCGGGTGGAGAACACGTTGTCGAGCGCGGTGCCGGTGAAGACCTCGCGGCTGACGGTCTGGTCATCGCGGATCACGTAGGGCACCTTCAGCTCCAGCTCGGCCTTGTTGGTGATACCCCAGCGGCCGGTGATGGTCGGGATGAAGGTGTTGCGCTTGACCTCGCGCACGTCGATCAGGCCGATGAGCACCGCCGGGATCACCGTGTAGCCCACCAGCGCCACGCGGTCGTTGGACGAGTAGTTGTACTGCAGCGAAGGCTCCAGCACGTAGTGGCCCGCCGGCGTGAGGATGCTGGGCTCGTCGAAGATCTGCGCCATGGGCGGCGCCTTGGCTTCCTCGGCCGGCGCCACGCCCACCTGCACCGGACGCTCGCCGGCCTGCGCACCGGCCTCGGCCGCCACGGCCGCGCTTGCGGCGGTGCCGCTGCCGTCAGGCACGGGCGTGCCGGGCGGGCGCACTGCAGGCTTGCGGGCTTCCTGGCGCGGCTGCTCCTGCGCGCCCAGGCGGTCCTGCAATTGCTTGTAGCGCTCGGCCTGCTCGGCCAGCTGGCTGCGCAGCTGCTCGATCTGCTGGCCCTGCGCCTCGACCTGCTGCTGCAGCACATCGACCCGCTTGGCCGTGGGCACCGCGTTGCGACCGGCATTCCTGCTCTGCGGTCCCTGTTGGGCCTGCGCAGCCATGCCGGCGCAGGCCAGCGACGCGCAAAGCACCAGCAAGCGCCATCGGCGCCGGTGAGATGTCTCCATGAGCCCCCTCGGCGAATCGTTCTTGAATGCTCGGGACGGCAGGGTAAGCCTTCCCTATGAAGATCAGAAGACGCAACTTGCAAACAAAGGTAATCAATTTTGAACTGCTCCGGGAGCACTGTCACAGCGCTGATGCACCGCCCGATCGCCGCCACGAATGGGAGCGCCTGTGTGGCACCTGTGGTGCGTACTCTGCGGCCGGGAAAAGCCCTCGAGCCGCCTACATCCAAGAGCCGTCTCAGGCCCGTGACAGTCATGGCGGCGTCATCAACCCGGGCCCTGCCCTGTACGCGCGTGCGCAGCCTTGCGTCCACGGTGTGTGGGCCATCACCCGCGTCAACGCCGCGTGACACATGTGCCCAGTTGTCGCGCCGGATTCGCCAGGCCGCGCTACCTACTCAAATGCGTGCAGGCCCCTCGAAACCCGCATGTTCCCTCGATAGCGAGGGCATCGAGCCCACGTGGAATACGTACTGGCCCCGAAGTTGCAGAGCGCGACGGTCGATTTGCGTCCATGCAAGTCGATCGCTTGTCCTTGCGTTTCATCAACCTAACCTGGAGCCTTCATGAAAAAGACACTCATAGCGTCTGCGATCGCCTTGGCATTCGGGGTCAGCGGCTCGGCATTCGCCACAGCCAATGACCAGACAAGCGGCGACGGAGGGACGAACACGTCGACAGACACGACAACGCTGACCGTGAATGCGAACGACAGCAGCACGCGCACGCGTACCGACAGCAGCACGCACACCCGCACCGGCGCGGCCAATGCTGACGCTGCCCGTTCTGCCGCCTTGAACAACGGCTCGACCGGTACCTTCAGCAACGCCTTCAACACGACCAAGGTCGTGGCCCTGAGCAGGCTCGACGGCACGGTGACGGGCAACCGCATCGGCGGCATCGGCAACAGTGCCTACAACACGGGCTCGGCGGCTGGTGGCAGGGGCCTCGGCGGGTCCGGCGGCAACGGTTCCGGCGGCAACGGTTCCGGCAGCGTGACCGGCGGCAACGGTGCAACGGGCACCGGCGCTGTCGGCGCGGCAGGCGGCTCGGCCGAGAACGGCAGCGCCTCCAATGGCAGCGCCCGCAATGGCAGCGCCACTGCAGGTGACGGCGGCAACGGCCGCGGCGGCAACTCCAACGGCAGCAGCGACGGCGGGCGCGCCACGGCCAATGGCGACAGCGGCGGTCGCGCCGGTGGCGCAGGCGGCGGCGGTGACGGTGGCGCCGGCGGCTCGACCGCGGATGCCAACGGCGCACGCGGCGGCAGCGGCGGCGACACCGGCAGCGCAACCGGCGGACGCGGCGGCAGCGGCGGCGCGGCTGGCTTCGCACGCGGCGGCAGCGGCGGCTCGGCCGGCTTCGCACGTGGCGGCACCGGCGGTCGTTCTGGTGGCGAGAGCGGCGGCAACACCGGCGGCGCAGGCGGCGCAGGTGGAACCAACACCGCTGGCGCAGGCGGCGCAGGCGGCACGAACACCGGCGGTGCCGGTGCGGCCGGCGGCGCGGGCGGCACCAACACGGCTGGCGCAGGTGCGGCTGGCGGCGCGGGTGGCACCAACACGGCAGGCGCAGGTGCGGCTGGCGGCGCGGGTGGAACCGGCGGCGCGGGCGGCGCAGGCGGTGCGGGCGGCACGGGCACGGGTGGTGCCGGCGGCACGCACACGGCAGGCGCAGGCACCGGTGGTGCAGGCGGCGCCGGCACGAACGGCAGCGCGACCAACGGCAGCGCGACCAATGGCAGCGCCACCGCGGGCAACGGCGGCAACGGCGGCAACGGCACCGGTGGCAATGGCGGCGCGCCCAACGGCGGCACCAACACCGGTGGCGTGGGCAACGGCGGTGTCGGACAAGGTGGCACGGGCGGCGGCGGCGGTGCGATCACCGTCGACGCGGGCACGTTCAACATGTCCAACACCATGACGAGCGTCGGCCAGTCGGCCGCGGGCGTGATGCTGGCGAACCAGAACAGCGGCTTTGCCTCGCTGGTCCAGCAGAGCGTCAACGTCCAGGCCAACCTGTCGGTCGGCGCACCCTGAGGTGCAAGCCAAGGGCGCATGAATGCCGCGCGCCCCGCCCCGGCGGGCGGGCGCGCGGCTTGCGCCATCCACCACCAGAGCGCCAACCTGGAGGAACAACGGTCATGACGATCCGGACATCCCTGGCATGCGCCTGCCTCGCGCTGATCGCGACGGCTGCTGCACCCGTGCTGGCCCAGACGGCGAGCCCCGGCGCCGGTCCGCCTCAAGCGGCGGACAACGCGCTGTTCGCCCAGCCGGTCGACGCGGACACCCTGGCCACCTTCCGGGGCGGCGCACAGGTGCGCAACAGCATGACGCTGGACGGCGTCACCGCCGACAACTCGGCACGCAACGTCAACACGGGTTCGAACAGCATCGACTCCGGCTCCTTCGCCAACATGAGCGGGCTGCCGATCGTGATCCAGAACTCGGGGGCCAACGTGCTGATCCAGAACGCGGTGATCCTCAACGTGCAGATGGACTGAGCGGATGCGACCTTCTTCGCTCATCCTTGCACTGCTTGCGGCCGCGGCCACCTCGGTGGCCGCGCAGCAGGCCTACATGCCCAGCATGGGCGGGGGCGACTACACCCTGCCGATCACGAGCATGAAGCAGTCGCGCACCCGCACCACGCTGATCCAGAAATACGACTTCAGCTGCGGCTCGGCGGCCATCGCCACGCTGCTGACCCATCACTACAACTACCCGGTCACCGAGGAGACGGTGTTCCAGGAGATGTACGAAACCGGCGACCAGGCCAAGATCCACAGCGAGGGTTTCTCGCTGCTGGACATGAAGCGCTTCCTGGGCGCCCACGGCTTCGATGCCGACGGCTTCCAGCTGCCGCTGGACAAGCTCAACGAGGCGCGCGTGCCGGCCATCGCGCTCATCAACGAGAGCGGCTACCACCACTTCGTCGTCATCAAGGGCCTGGACGGGACGCGCGTGCTGCTCGGCGACCCGGCGCGCGGCACGCGCGTCATGCAGCGCAAGGACTTCGAGGCGCGCTGGCAGAACAACCTGATGTTCGTGATCCACAACCAGATGGACCGCGCCAAGTTCAACGTCGCCGCCGAGTGGAAGGTGACGCCGCGCGCACCGCTGGGCGACGGCATCCAGCGCGGCAGCATGATGGACTACACCCTGCCCAAGATGGGCCCGGGAGACTTCTGATGAAGCCGTGCAGCATGGCGCCCCGCTGCATCGCCGCCCTCGCCGGCCTGGTGCTGGCAGGCGCCGCCGCCGCCGGGCCGCCGCTGCAGCGCCACGAGGAGACCTGGATGGCCGTGAGCGACGACATGCTCGAATCGCAGCGCGGCGGCTTCGACCTCGGCGCGGGCCTGCTGGTGAGCTTCGGCATCACCCGCGCCGTCTACATCAACGGCGTGCTGATGACCCAGACCACGCTGAACTTCGGCCAGCTCGACAAGATCACCGCCGGCCAGGCGATGGAGCTCAGCCGCCAGCTCAATGCGCTGAACCTGGTGCAGAACGGCCCGGGCAACACGGCGGGAACCGCGATCGGCGGCGTGGGCGGCACCATCATCCAGAACACGCTGAACGACCAGCGCATCGCCAACCACACGGTGATCAACGTCGAGACCAACGGCCTGAGCCTGATGAAAGACCTGAACTCGGCCGCCGCCATCACCGAGGGCATTGCCCGCGCCGTCGGCGGCCGCTGAAGGCCGCACGCCTAGCGCGAGCGGCGTATGGACGGCGCGGCGGCTTGGCCGCACCATGCGCGCATGCCGGCCGATCCGACCGCCCCGCCCGAGCCCAGCCTGGACGAGCAGCTCAAGCGCCTGCAGCTTGCCAAGCTGCAGCACGAGATCCGCAACCTCTCGGGCTGGGGCTTCGACTCGATCTCCAAGGTGGTGGTGGCCTCGCTCGCGGTGGCGCTGGCCGCCTGGACCTTCTACATCGGCCTGCCCAAGGCCCAGAGCGACCTCGCCAAGGCGCAGGTGGACCTCGCGGGCAGCACCAGCCGCCTCGACGCCGCCAAGAAGGAACTGGAGGCGGCCAAGGCCGAGTTCGAGCAGGCCAGGCGCGACGTCGAGCAGGCGCGGCTCGAAGTGGCGGACCTGCGCAAGACCTCGGACGAGTTCAAGCTCACCATCTCGCAATACCGCAGCACGCTGGCGCAGGTGCAGCAGGCCGACCGCAGCGCGAGCTACCTGCCGGCCGAGACGCGCGCGGCCGTCAACCAGGCGGTGCGCCCGCCGGTGTACGTGCAGTTCGCCGGCAGCGTGCAGCGCGCCTTCATCGACGGGCTGCGCGAGTCGCTCAAGGAAGGCGGCTTCAACGCGCCGGCGGCCGAGCGCATCAACCGCGGGCAGAGCAACGAGGTGCGCTATTTCAGCGACACGCCCGCCGACAAGGAACGGGCCGAATCGGTGGCGCGCCTGGTGGACATCTACCTGGAGGGCAACAACTGCAAGAGCGCCCCGCTGCGCGCGCGGCTGGTGCCGGGCAAGCCCTCGCCGATCGAGGTGTGGCTGATGCTCAGCTGCGGCTGAGCGGGCGGCCTGCCTCGCCCGCTTCCAGCGCCGTGCACAGCGCCCGCAGGTCGCGCACCGCGATATGCGGCCGGGTGTCGTGCTCCCAGGGCCGCTCGTCGCGCACCAGCCAGGCGGCCTGCATGCCGGCGTCGATGGCGCCCAGCACGTCGAGCGCCGCGTCGTCGCCCACGTGCAGCACCTGCGAAGGCTCGAGCTGCATCGACGCCGCGGCCGCGTGGAAGATCGGCGCCTGCGGCTTGCCGCTGCCGAAGCCGCGCGCGCTGAAGGCGCCGCGGAACCACTGGCCCACGCCGGTGAGATGCACGTCGGCGTTGCCGTTGGAGACGGCCACCAGCGGGTAGCGGGCGCTGAGCCACTGCAGCGCGGGCAAGGCGTCCTCGTACAGCTCGACGCGCTGGCGCTCGGCGAAGAAGGCGTCGAAGGCGGGGTCGGCCAGCGCCGGGTCTTCTCCGGCGCGGCGCAGCGCGGAACGGATGGATTCGCGGCGCAGCGCGCTCAGGTCGTGCGCGAGGTCGGAGCGCTCGCGCTCGGTGGCCTCGCGCAGCTCGCGCAGCACGCCGGGGGTGACGAGCAGTTCGGCGGTGCGCGGCGCCTCGCGCACCAGCCAGGCATGCAGCACGACTTCGGCGCGCTCGATGGTGGGCCAGATGGGCCACAGGGTGTCGTCCAGGTCCAGCGTGATCCCGCGGATGCGCGAGACGTCCAGACGGGGCGACGGGAGGTCTTCCAAGGTCATGCGGGAGAATATCGCATGCGCTTTCGCCCCGAACCACTGGCACCGCCCGCACCCAACACCCGCATCGCCCCCGCCACCGCCGTCCTCTGGTGCAACCTCGGCTCGCCCGACGCGCCGACGGCCGGCGCGGTTCGCAGCTATCTCGCGCAGTTCCTCGCCGACCCCCGCGTGGTCGAGATCCCGAAGGCGGCCTGGTGGCCCATCCTGCACGGCATCATCCTGCGCACGCGGCCGGCGAAGTCGGCCGCCAACTACGCCAGCATCTGGACCGCCGAAGGCTCGCCACTGAAGGTGTGGACCGCCAGGCAGGCCCAGATGCTGCGCGCCCGGCTGGCCGACGAGGGCCATGCGCTGCGCGTTCTGGATGCCATGCGCTACGGGCAGCCAGCCATCGGCGCGCAGCTCGATGCGCTCAAGGCCGAGGGCGTGGAGCGCGTGCTGGTGCTGCCGGCCTATCCGCAGTACTCGGGCACGACCACCGCCAGCGTGATCGATGCGGTCCACGGCTGGAGCCGCGACGTGCGCCGCCTGCCGGAGCTGCGCTTCGTCAACAGCTATCACGACGACCCTGGCTACATCGAGGCGCTGGCGCGCAGCGTGGAGCGGCACTGGCAGGCCCATGGCCAGGGCGAGATGCTGCTGATGAGCTTCCACGGCGTGCCCGAGCGCACCGCGCTGCTGGGCGACCCGTACGCCACGCAGTGCCAGGAGACGGCGCGCCTGCTGGCCGAGCGCCTGCGCCTGCCGCCGGCGCAGTGCAGGGTGAGCTTCCAGTCGCGCTTCGGCCGTGCCAAGTGGCTGGAGCCTTCCACCGATGCCACGCTGCGCGGCTTCGGCACCCAGGGCCTGGCGCGCGTGGACGTGATGTGCCCCGGCTTCACCAGCGACTGCCTGGAGACGCTGGAGGAGATCGCCATGGAGGGCCGCGAGGCCTTCCTGCATTCGGGCGGTCAGGCCTTCCACTACATCCCCTGCCTCAACGACGACCCGGTGTGGATCGAGGCCCTGGCCGGCATCGCGCAGCGGCACCTGGCCGGCTGGCCGACGATGCCGCAGGACTGAAGGCTCAGGCCACCTTGCCGAGATAGTCCCGCTTGCCCAGCGGCACGCCCTGGTGGCGCAGGATGTCGTAGGCCGTGGTGACGTGGAAGTAGAAGTTGGGCAGGCCGAACCCCAGCAGGTACTGCTGGCCGCTGAAGCTCATCACGTTGCCGCCCAGCTTCATCTCGACCACGCGCTCCGCGGCGGTATCGAAGAGCGCGCGGTCCACGCCCTGCACGAAGGCGCGGGTCTTCTCGCTGCGGGCGACCAGTTGCTCGAAGGTGGTCTCGTCGTCGGGCATCGAGGGCGCCTCGGCGCCCGTGATGCGCGCGATGGTGGCCTTGGCGGTGTCGCTGGCGCGCTGCACCTGGCCGGCCAGGGTCAGCATGTCGGGTGCGAGGCGCGCCTCCACCAGGCGGCCGGGCTCGATGCCCTGCTCCTTCGCATGCGCCAGGCCCTTGCCCAGCACGTGCTCCAGCTGGCCCAGGCCGCGCAGGATCACCGGAACCGAAATCTCGTACATCGAAAGCGCCATCATTGCTCCTTGGAAAGGGAGCGCATTGTCACGCGCCTCGCAATTTCTCGCTGGCGGCCACGAAGTCGGCCACCGTGTCCACCTGCGCCGGCACGTTGAGGGCCGGCGCGTGGCCGCAGCCCGCCACCTCCACCACCTGCAGCAGCCCGCGGACGCCGGGGCCGCGGCTGCGCATCTGCCTGATGGCCTCGGGCAGCACCAGGTCCGAGTGCTCGCCGCGCAGGCACAGCACCGGCACCTCGATCGCGTCGTAGTGCCGCCACAGCAGGTAGTCGTCGGGATGCAGCGTGAACTGCCGCGCCATGGCCGGGTCGTAGTGCGGCGTGACGCGGCCGTCGGGCAGGCGGCGTGTCGAGGTCTCGGTGAGCCGGCGCCACTGCGCGTCGCTCAGCCAGCCATAGGGCGCATAGACCTCGCGGAAGAAGGCCTCCAGCTCCAGCACGGTCTCGAAGGCCGGCGGCTGGCCCGCGTAGTTGCGGATGCGGTCGATGGCCGGGGCGGCCAGCTCGGGCGCGTTGTCGTTGAGCGTGAGGCTGGCGATGCGCGCCTTCATCGCCGGCTCGAAGAGCCCCGAGGCGCAGACGGTGCCGATCGCCCCGCCCATCGAGGTGCCGACCCAGTGCACGCGCGAGAGCCCCAGCTGCTCGAACAGCTCGGCCGCGATGCGCGCGTAGAACGAGAGCTGGTAGTGCGCATCCGGATCGCGGCTCCACTGGCTCAGGCCCCGGCCGATGGTGTCGGGGCAGATCACGCGCCAGCCGCGCGACGCGAGGTCGGCCGCCAGCTCGTCCATGTCGCGGCCGGTGCGTGCCAGGCCATGCCAGGCGACCACGGTGCGCACGTGCTCCGCGCCCCACTCGACATAGTGGATCTCGTGTCCGGCGCAGCGGACGTAGTGCGAGGTGGGTGACATGGCGGTCCTCTCCTTGGGGAATCGATTGCCGGCCTACTTCAGAAGCTTCCCGCTGCTTCCGATGACGGTGACTTCCACATAGCGCGAGCCGATGCGGTTCGCGCTCGAAAAATTGACGAAGACGCCGCCCAGGTCGTGGTTGCCCATCGACTCGAGCGCGCGCATCACGCGGGCGCGGGTGGGTGCCGCGCCGGCGCGGCGCAGCGCCTCGACCAGCACCTTGGCGCCGAGGAACTCCTCGAAGCTGGTGTAGTTGGGCTCCTGGCCCGGGGCGTACTTCTTCAGGAGCTGGTGGTACTCGCGCACCGCGGGCAGGTCGGGGCGGTACGGGTACGGCACCACCTGGCTGATGCCCAGGCCGCGCGCATTGGCCAGGCCCGCGCCCTTCACCAGCTCGGCCGGGTCGACCACCGAGATGTTGAACAGCTGCGCGCCGCCACCGGCTTCGCGGTAGCGCTTGATGAAGGCAGCCGCCGGCTTGTTGATGGCGATCATGATCACCGCCTGCGCGTCCGAGGCCTTGATGGCCTTCACCGCGTCGTCCACCTTGTCGGTGTTGCGCTCGTAGCCTGCGGCAGCAGCCATCTGCAGGTTGCGCTTCTGCAGCGCCGCGCCCACGCCGGCCAGGCCGGCCTTGCCGAAGGCATCGTCCTGGTACATGACGGCGATGCGCTTGAGGCCCAGCGTGGTGACCTGCTGCACCATGTGCTCGGCCTCGTCGCCGTAGCCGGCGCGCACGTGGAAGATCCACGGATTGAAAGGATTGCGCAGCGGCTCGCCACCCGTGTAGGGCGCCACCAGCGCCGCGCCGCCGCGCTCGAGCACGCCCTCGTCCAGCAGCTTGGCGATGTTCGCGGTGCCGGCGAAGCCGAACAGCGCCACCGTGTCCGGCTTGGCCAGCAGGTCCCTGGTCAGGCGCACGGTCTCCTCGACCTTGTAGCCGTCGTCCACCACCTTGTGGCGGATGCGCGCGCCGTTCACGCCGCCCTGCTCGTTCACGGCCTCGAAGTAGATGCGTCCGCCCAGCACCATCTGCTCGCCGGTGCTGGCCAGCACGCCCGACAGGGGCGCCACCTGGCCGATCACGACCTCGCCGCCGCCGTTTGCCGGCTGCTGTGCCCATGCACCGGATGCCGCCATCACGCCCCACAGGGCCGCAGCGCACCCGGCGCGCCAGGTCTTCCAGGGCTCGCCTACTCTTCTCATGGTCGTCTCCTCGTTGTTGTTCTTGGCGGCCTCGCGGGGCCTTAGCGGACGGCCTTCCTGCGGGCCGCGCGCAGCTTGCCCACCACGCCGGTGGGGAAGAAGTAGACGGAGAGCACGAACAGCAGGCCCAGCCACAGCAGCCAGCGGTCGGGCGACAACAGGGCCGCGAGCCAGGGCAAGGCACTGGCCTGCTCGCCCGCGATGCGCAGCAGGTCCTGCAGGTAGCTCTGGGCGATGACGAAGATGGCGGCGCCGATCACCGCGCCGTAGATGGTGCCCATGCCGCCGATCACCACGATCAGCAGCACGTCCACCATGATCTCGAACGAGAGCGAGGTGTCCGGCCCGTTGTAGCGCAGCCAGATGGCCAGCATCACGCCCGCCAGCGTGGCGAACATCGCCGAGAGCATCGAGGACACGGTGCGGTACACCACCACGCGGTAGCCGATGGCCTCGGCGCGGAACTCGTTCTCGCGGATCGCCTGCAGCACGCGGCCGAAGGGCGAGTTCACGATGCGCAGCAGCGCCAGCACCAGCACCACCGCCGCGACAAACAGCAGGTAATAGCACAGCAGCCGTCCGTCCAGCGAGGCCCCCAGGAAGGGCTCCTCCGCGAACTCGAAGCTCGGCGAGATCAGCTCGGGCAGCTTGAAGGTCAGCCCGTCCTCGCCGCCGGTGAAGCCCGACAGCTGCGAAGCCAGCGTCTGGAAGGCCGAGGCCACCGCCAGCGTGATCATCGCGAAGAAGATCGCCCGCACCCGCAGCGAGAACAGGCCGATGGCCAGCGACAGCAGCAGCGACAGCAGCAGCGATGCCCCCAGCCCGACGGCGATGGCGCCCCAGGTCGGCCCCAGGTTCGACGCCGAGATCGCGATGCCGTAGGCCCCGATGCCGAAGAACATGGTGTGGGCGAAGCTCACGATGCCGGTGTAGCCCAGCAGCAGGTCGAAGCTGGCCACCAGCACGATGAACACCAGGATCTTGGCCGCCACGCTCAGCGCCTTGACGCCCGGGAAGATGAAGGGCGCGAAGGCCAGGCCCAGCACGATCACCGCCAGGATGAGGGCCAGCAGCCGGCTGCCCGGCAGGTCATTGGAGAGGATTCGTTTCATGAACATGCGTGGCCTCTCTTCAACGGTTGGCCACGGGGTAGACGCCCTGCGGGCGCCACAGCAGCACCGCCACCATGAGGGCGATGGTCGCGAAGGGCGCGGCGGTGGGCAGCAGGAAGCCCACGTAGTTGTTCATCAGCCCCACCAGCAGCGCGCCGATGAGCGCGCCGGTGGTCGAACCCAGGCCACCGATGATGATCACGATGAAGATCAGCACGTTGACCTGCGCGCCCATCTGCGGGATGAGGTTCTGCTGGAACAGGCCCCACATGGTCCCGCCCAGGCCGGCCAGCGCGCTGCCGGCCACGAAGATGCCGATGAACAGCAGGCCGATGCGGTAGCCCAGCGCCTCGACCATCTCGCGGTCCTGCACGCCGGCGCGGATCAGCAGGCCGATCTTGGTGCGGCTGAGCGTCCAGGCCAGCAGGCCGAACACCGCCAGGCCCACCGCCACCGCCAGCAGGCGGTACTTGCTGATGGCCGCGTCGGCGACGAACAGCGAGCCGCGCAGCGCCTCGGGCAGCGGCAGGGGCAGCTGGCCCGGGCCCCAGATGACCTTGATCAGCTCCTCGCCGATGATCATGCCGCCCATGGTGATCAGGATCTGCTTGAGGTGCTGGCCGTACACGGGCCGCACGATCAGCCGCTCGAAGACCAGGCCCAGGGCGCCGGCCACCAGCATCGCGACCAGCATGGCCGGGAACACCGCCACCAGGTTGCGCCACAGCTCCTGCGAACCGGTCCAGTCGCTCATGAGGCCCAGCACGCTGCTGGCCACGAAGGCGCCCAGCGCGATGAACACGCCGTGGCCGAAGTTGAGCACGTCCATCAGCCCGAAGACCAGCGTGAGGCCCGAGGCGATGACGAAGATGATCATGCCCATCGCCAGGCCCGCCACGGTGAGCGTGAGCCAGCTCGAGAGGGAGCCGGTCAGCGGCAAGGCGATCAATGCCAGCACGGGGGCCAGCAGGAGGGGCTTCCAGTCGATGTCCGATTTCATAGTGCGAGCCCCAGAAGGCGTTGCTGCAGTTCGGCGTCCTGGGAGAACGCGGCCATGCTGCCGGCGTGCACCACCTGGCCGTTGTCCATCACGGCCACGGTGTCGCCCAGGCGCTGCGCGAAGTTGAGGTTCTGCTCGACCAGCAGGATGGTCACGCCGCTCGCCTTGAGTTCCGCGAAGGCGTCGATCATGTTGTTGATGATGGCCGGCGCCAGGCCCTTGCTGGGCTCGTCGATGATGAGCAGCTGGCGCGGCTCCACGATGGCGCGCGACACGGCGAGCATCTGCTTCTGCCCGCCCGAGAGCTTGCCCGCCGGGTGGTTCCAGAACTTCTCCACCGCTGGGAAGAGCTTGAAGATCCAGGCCAGGCGCTTGTCGTCCATGTCGGCGGCGCGGCGCGCGGCGCGTGCGGCCAGCAGCATGTTCTCCTTGACCGTGAGGTCGGAGAAGATGCCCATGTTCTCCGGCACGTAGGCGATGCCCAGGTCGGCGATCTGCGGCGTCGACAGCGCGGTGATGTCTGTGCCGCCGAACGTGACCCGGCCCTGCGACGCATGCCACAGGCCCATGATGGTCCGCAGCGTCGTGGTCTTGCCCGCGCCGTTGCGGCCCAGCAGCATGGTCAGCTGCCCCTTGGGCACGGCGAGGTCCACGCCGTGCAGGATGTGGTACGCCCCGATGTGCGTGTGGACGCCGTGGAGCGTCAGCAGGTTCTCGCTCATGCGGCCTCCTTCGCGACGCCCAGGTAGGCCTCTTGAACCACCGGCGAGGCGATGACCTCGGCGGGCTCGCCATCGGCCACCAGCGTGCCGTTGTGCAGCACGATGATGCGGTCGGCCAGCTCGCGCACCACGTCCATCTTGTGCTCCACCAACAGGATGGTCTTGCTCCTGTCCTTCTTGAGCTGGCGGATCAGGTCGAGGATGACCGGCGCCTCGGCCGCATTCATGCCGGCCGTGGGCTCGTCGAACATGAAGACCTTGGGCTCCAGCGCGATCAGGAGGGCCACCTCCAGCTTGCGCTGGTCGCCGTGCGGAAGGCTCGCCACGGTGTCGTGCTCGCGCGCCTTCAGCGCCACCTGCGCCAGGATCTCGTCGGCGCGCGCGCTCAATGACTTGTGGTCGCTCCAGATGCTCCACAGGTTGAGGCCGCGGCGGTGCGCGCCCTCGCGCGTCGCCTGCACGGCCAGCCGCACGTTCTCCAGCACCGTGAGGTTGGGGAACAGGTTGGTGAGCTGGAAGGCCCGGCCCAGGCCCGCGTGCGTGCGCGAAGAGGGCGACAGGCCGGTGAGCATGCGGCCGTCCAGCGACACCGTGCCGCTCGTGGCCTTGAGCTGCCCCGAGATCAGGTTGAAGTAGGTGGTCTTCCCTGCCCCGTTCGGGCCCACGATGGCGGTGAGCGTTCCCGGCGCGAAGGCACAGGAAACGCCGTTCACCGCCACGTGGCCGCCGAAGCGGATGGTCAGGTCTTTGGTTTCTAGCATGGGTTTCCAGGAAGCGCGGCACGCACGACGCCGCGGCTTTCAACGAGGTCAAGGCGCAGCCGCGACCGTTCGGGAGCCCGCGGCACCGGCCTCGCCGGTCCGCGGGAGGTGCGGGCCGCGCAGCATGCGCGCGCCCGCGGGTCGCCGATCAGCGCTTGTTCTTGATCGGGATGTTCATTTCCTCGGGCTTGATCTCGTGCACCAGCTCGGGCACGCCCCAGGTGAAGGCCGGGTCGGCCTTGATCTTGAAGTGGTACATGCTCTGCATGGCCTGGTGGTCTTCCTTGCGGAAGGTCATCTTGCCCTTGGGCGTATCGAAGCTCATGCCTTCCATGGCGCTGATGAGCTTGTTGGTGTTGGTGTCGCCGTTGGTCTTCTTGAGCGCCGTGACCAGCGCCATCGCGGCCGAGAAGCCGCCGGCGGTGAAGAAGTCCGGCGGCGTCTTGAACTGCTTGTAGTGCATGGACACCATCGCCTCGTTCACCGGGTTCTTCGGGATGCCGAAGTAGTAGTAGGTGGCGCCTTCCATGCCCGGGAACTGCTTGTAGCTGGCCATGGCCGGCAGGATGTTGCCGCCGGTGGCGATCTCGATGTTGTAGCGCTTGAGGTCGAGGTCGGCGATCTTGAAGGGGTTGCCCGCGCCGGCCCAGATGATGAAGACGACCTTGCGGCCCGGCTTGTCCTTGAGCGAGTCGATCAGGCGCTGGGCGCCGGCGGTGAAGTCGGTGGTGTTGGCCGGCAGGTATTCCTCGTGGACGATCTTGGCCTTCTTCAGCGCGTCCTTGAAGGCCTTCACGCCATCGCGGCCGAAGGCGTAGTCCTGCGCCAGTGTGGCGATGCTCACGCCTTCCTTGTCCAGCGCCACGGCGTTGCTGATGGCGTCCTGGCTGGAGTTGCGGCCGGTGCGGAAGATGTACTTGTTCCACTTGTCGCCGGTGATCGAGTCGGCCACGGCCGGCTCCACGATCAGCACCTTCTTGTACTCCTCGGCCACGGGCAGCATGGCCAGCGCCACGCCGGAGGACGAGGGGCCGATGGCCAGCGCGGCCTTGTCGTCGGAATAGGCCGCGGCCAGCAGCGACTTGCCCAGGTCGGGCTTGCCCTGGTCGTCCTTCTCGATGATCTCGATCTTCTTGCCGTTGACCATCATCGTGCCGCCGGTGGCGTAGTCCAGGCCCATCATCAGGCCCACCTGCGTCTGCTTGCCGTAGGCTTCGAGCGGACCGGTCTTGCTGTAGACGTGCGCGACCTTGATCACGTCGGACTGGGCCCAGGCGGGCAGGCCGAAGGTCGTGGCGGCGAGGGTGGCTGCGGCCACGAGATTGCGACGATGCATTGCGATGTCTCCTATGTCGGTGATGACTGAATACTGCACAGTTCATGCCAGCCGTAACAACGCGTGTTTACGCGGGCTCCCGCAGTGTCTTCACTCGGACGGCACAAACTTCGGACAGCGCTCCTGCCTGGTTTCCAGGCAGATGGATGATTTCTATACAGGGTTAACCAGACGGTCGTACAGCGTGGCGCGCGAAATGCCCAGCATGCGCGAAGCCGCCAGCTTGTTGCCGCCCGTGGCCGCCATGGCGGCCGCGATGGCACGCTGCTCCAGTTCGGCCACCTGCTGGTCCAGGGGCCGCAGCAGCGCGGCATGGCGGGCGCCGTCGTCCGGCGCGCCGGCGCTCTCGTGCGCCGGGGCCGCGGCCTCGATCTGCTCCACGCCCGACTCGCGCATGATTCGCTCGAGCATGGCCGCGTCGATGCGCTGCGAGTCGCTGCGCATGGTCACCTGCTCCAGCACGTTGCGCAGCTCGCGGATGTTGCCGCGCCAGTGCTGGCCGGCCAGCAGCGCCAGCGCATCGGGCGTGAGCTCGGGCGGCGCCTCGCCGCTGCGCAGGGCCATGTCCTCGGCCAGCACTTCCACCAGCGCGGGGATGTCGGCGCGCCGGTCGCGCAGCGGCGGCACGCGCAGCGGCAGCACGTTGAGGCGGTAGTAGAGATCCTCGCGAAAGCGCCCCTCGCGCACCAGCGCCGGCAGGTCGCGCGAGGTGGCGGCGATCACGCGCGCATCGAAGGGCACCAGCTTGTTGGAGCCCAGCGGTTCGATCTCGCCTTCCTGCAGCGCGCGCAGCAGCTTGGCCTGCAGTGCCAGCGGCATGTCGCCGATCTCGTCCAGGAACAGCGTGCCGCCGTCGGCCAGCTTGAACTTCCCCTGGCGGCCCTTGCGGTCGGCGCCGGTGAAGGCGCCGGGCGCGACGCCGAAGAACTCGGCCTCCAGCAGCGTGTCGGGCACCGCCGCGATGTTGACGCTGACGAACTGGCCCTCGGCCCGCGCCGAGGCCGCGTGGATGGCGTGCGCCAGCAGTTCCTTGCCGGTGCCCGTCTCGCCCAGCAGCAGCACCGGGCTGCTCGACTGGGCCGCGCGCCGCGCATGGCGCTTGACCTCCACTGCCGCCGGGCTGCTGCCCACGAAGCTGGCGAAGGTGTACTTGGAGCGGCGCTGGCCGTCGGGCGCGTTCCTGAACAGCGGGTTGTTGCGGTGGCTGGCCAGTTCGCGGCGCGCGTCCTCCAGGTCGCGCTGCAGCAGCGCGAACTTGTTGATCAGCGGCGCCAGCGTGGTCTGCGGCTGGTCGAACAGGACGATGCCGATGGCGCCGATCACCGGACCCAGCTTGCCGCTGTCGCTGTCCTCGCCTTCATGCAGCGGGATACGGCTCACGACGAAGGTGCCGGCGCGGTTGGTGAGCAGGTCGATCAGCACCGGCTCGCCGCTGTCGAGCACCTGGCGCATCAGCGTGTTGGGGATCACGTCCTCCACCATGTGGCCGAGGAACTGCTCGGGCGAGCTGAAGCCCAGCGCCGGCAGGAAGCGCTTGTAGCCCTCGTTCATCCACACGATGCGCCCGCTGCGGTCCACCAGGAACATGCCCTGGCTGATGCTGGAGAAGAGCTGGAACATCGATCGCGCGGCAAGCGCGAGGATGCCGTCGGCGTCGAGGGGGAGCGCGGGGGAAGCGGCTGGCATGGCGAGGCATTCTAAGAACGGTGTGACATGCGCTTGCAAACGTCAGCGAATCCCACAGCCATACAGAGTCCCGGACTACCTGGAATGGGCCACCCAACTTGCTATGCTCCGCGACTTGCGCGCGCGCCAGGTTCACCCAAGCTGAGCGGGCGCACCCGAACCCGGACCGGCCTTCGCCCCTTCGACTTGTCGGTCTCGCAGCCCCCGCCACGAGCGGATGACGACCTGGACACCATGAGGAATCGACGCCTGCACGCGCTCGCCTGCCTGAGCGCCCCCCTGCTGTTGCTGCTGACGACAGCCTGCGCCACCCGCCCGCCGGACAAGGTGGAAGACCCGACGCCCGCCCGATGGCACGTGCCGCTGCCGCACAGCGGCGCGCCGGTGCTGATGGCCGAATGGTGGCGGCGCATGGACGAGCCCCTGCTGGTCGAGCTGATCGACTCGGCGCAGAAGCTCAGCCCCGACATCGCCAGCGCAGCCGCGCGCCTGGCCGAGGCGCGCGCCAACCGCGTGGCCGCCGGTGCCGCCATGGCGCCCAATCTCAACGGCAACCTGCAGGCCAGCCGCGGCAACCAGCTGGCCGCGACCGCGCCCAACCAGCCGCTGATGCCCATCACCACGCTGCAGGCCGGCCTGCAGTCGACGTGGGAGATCGACCTCTTCGGCGGCTTGGCGGCCAGCCGCGACGCGGCCCAGTCGCAGCTCGACAGCGCCGACGCGCGCGTGTACGGCGCCCGCGTGTCGGTGGCGGCCGACACCGCGGTCAACTACTTCGACGAGCGCGCCTGCCAGCGCGAGCTGGCGGTGACGGTGTCCGACGCGCAGTCGCGCGCCGACACCGCGCGCCTCACGCAGTTGGCCGCCGACGCCGGCTTCCAGGCCCCCGCCGACGCGGCCCGCGCGCGCGCCGGCGCGGCCGACGCGGCCTCGCGCGCGACGCAGCAGCGCGCCCAGTGCACCCTGCTGCGCAAGGCACTGGTCGCGCTCACCGGCATGGACGCCGCGGTGCTGGACGCGAAACTGGATGCCGCCCCGATCGAACCCGGCCTGCCAACGGTGAACAGCATCGAGGCCGTGCCCGCCGCGGCCCTCGCGCAGCGACCCGACGTGTTCGCGGCCGAGCGCGCCGTGGCGGCCGCCAGCGCCGATGCCGGCGCGGCCGAGGCCCGCCGCTATCCGCGCCTGACCCTGACCGGCTCGATCGCGCGGCTGAACTACCGCATGGGCAGCTTCAACGAGAGCATCAACACCTGGAGCATCGGCCCGCTGACGCTGGACATTCCCATCTACGACGGCGGCACCCGCGCCGCCAACGCCGAAGCCGCGCGCGTGCGCTACGACGAGGCCGCCAGCCAGTACCGCGCCACCGTGCGCCAGGCGGTGCGCGAGGTGGAGTCGGCCCTGGTGACGCTGCAGAGCACCAACGACCGCTTCGCCGACGCCACCTCGGCCGTGCGCGACTTCCAGAGCTCGTTCAACGCCACGCAGGCCCGCTATGACACGGGCCTGGCGAGCCTGTTCGAGCTGGAGGACTCGCGCCGCGCCCTCTTCGTCTCGCAGACCACCCTGGTGGGCCTGCAGCGCGACCGCGCGCAGGCCTTCGTCACGCTCTATCGCGCCATGGGCGGCGGCTGGCAACGGCCCGACGCTCCCACCGCCGTCTCTTCCGCATCGACTTCGCCATGATCAACTTCAAGAACAAGATCAAACTCTCCCACCTGCTCATCGCGCTGGCCCTGCTGGTCGTGGTGGCCATCGCCGTGTTCGCCCTGCGGCCCAAGGGCGAGGAGGCATCGCAGAAGGAGGCCGCCAGGTCCGACATCCCGGCCCGCCCTGCCCTCACGGTGACGGTGGCCAGGCCCGAGGACACCGAGCTGGTGGTGAAGCTGCCGGCCAACGGCAACATCGCGGCCTGGCAGGAGGCCAGCGTCGGCTCCGAGGCGAGCGGCCTGCGGCTCGCCGAGGTGCGCGTGAACGTCGGCGACGTGGTGAAGAAGGGCCAGGTGCTGGCCACCTTCGCGCCCGAGTCGGTGCAGGCCGACCTGGCGCAGTCCAAGGCGGCGCTGGCCGAGGCCCAGGCCACCGCGGCCGATGCCGCCGGCAACGCGGCACGCGCACGCACGCTGCAGACCACCGGCGCGCTGAGCCAGCAGCAGATCAACCAGTACCTCACCGCCGAGCAGACCGCCAAGGCCAAGGTGGAAGCCGCCAAGGCCATGCTCGCCGCGCAGCAGGTGCGCATCGGCAACACCCGCGTGCTCGCGCCCGACGACGGCGTGGTGTCCTCGCGCACCGCCACCGTGGGCAGCGTGGTGAACGCGGGCACCGAGCTGTTCCGCCTGATCCGCCAGGGCCGCCTGGAATGGCGCGCCGAGGTCACGGCCAGCGAGCTGGGGCGCCTGGCGCTGGGCACGCCGGCGGTAGTCACCGGCGCCAGCGGCGCGCAGGTGCGCGGCACCGTGCGCAGCATGGCGCCCACGGTGGACCCGCAGACGCGCAACGCGCTGGTCTACGTCGACCTGCCGGGCGCGATGGATGGCAAGTCCTCGCTGAAGGCCGGCATGTTCGCCAGCGGCGACTTCGAGCTGGGCCGCAACCAGGCGCGCACGGTGCCGCAGGCCTCCATCGTGCCGCGCGACGGCTTCAACCACGTGCTGGTGCTGCAGCCCGACCAGCGGGTGCGCGCCATCAAGGTCGAGACCGGCCGCCGCGTGGGCGATCGGGTCGAGATCAGGACCGAGCTGCCGCCCGACGCGAAGGTCGTCGTGCAGGGCGCGGGCTTCCTCAACGACGGCGACCTGGTGCGCGTGGTGGAGGCGCCCGTGCAGCCCGGCAGCGCCACGGCCGCCAAGTAACCAGACATCAGGGAAGAAAGCGCCATGAACGTTTCGGCCTGGTCCATACGCAACCCGATCCCGGCGTTGATGCTCTTCGTGCTGCTCACCTTCGGGGGCCTGTTCTCCTTCAAGGCGATGAAGGTGCAGAACTTCCCGGACATCGACCTGCCCACGGTGACCGTCACCGCCGCCCTGCCCGGCGCCGCGCCCTCGCAGCTGGAGAACGACGTGGCGCGCAAGATCGAGAACTCGATCGCCACCATCCAGGGGCTCAAGCACATCACCTCCAAGGTGCAGGACGGCGCGGCCAACCTGATCGTGGAGTTCCGGCTCGAGAAGCCGGTGCAGGAGGCGGTGGACGACGTGCGCTCGGCCGTGCAGCGCGTGCGCGCCGACCTGCCGGCCGACCTGCGGGACCCGGTGGTCACCAAGCTGGACTTCGCAGCGCAGCCGGTGCTGGCCTTCACCATCGCGTCCTCGCGCATGGACAACGAGGCCCTCTCCTGGTTCGTGGACAACGACATCAGCAAGATGCTGCTGTCCATTCCCGGCGTGGGCGCGGTGAACCGCGTGGGTGGCGTCACGCGCCAGGTGCACATCGACCTGGACCCCGAGCGCCTGCAGGCCCTGGGCGCCACCGCCGCCGACATCTCGCGCCAGCTGCGCATGATGCAGGTGGAAAGCGCCGGCGGCCGCACCGACCTGGGCGGCAGCGAGCAGCCCGTGCGCACCATGGCCACGGTGGCATCGGCCGACGAACTGCGCGACATCCAGGTGCCGCTGTCGGACGGCCGGCGCATCCGGCTGGACCAGGTGGCCCGCATCAGCGACACCATCGCCGAGCCGCGCTCGGCCGCCCTGCTGGACGGCAAGCCGGTGGTTGGCTTCGAGGTGGCGCGCGCGCGCGGCGCCAGCGAGGTCGAGGTGGGCCGCGCGATCCAGAAGCGGCTCGAAGAGCTGCGCGCGCAGCGCCCCGACATCCAGCTCACCGAGGCCTTCAACTTCGTCGACCCGGCGGAGGAAGAGTACGAAGGCTCGTTGCACCTCCTGTACGAAGGCGCCATCCTGGCGGTGCTGGTGGTGTGGCTGTTCCTGCGCGACTGGCGCGCCACCTTCGTCTCGGCCGTGGCGCTGCCCATGTCGGTGATCCCGGCCTTCATCGGCATGCACTACCTGGGCTTCTCCATCAACGTGGTGACGCTGCTGGCGCTGTCGCTGGTGGTGGGCATCCTGGTGGACGACGCCATCGTGGAGGTGGAGAACATCGTGCGCCACCTGCGCATGGGCAAGTCGCCCTACCAGGCGGCCATGGAGGCGGCCGACGAGATCGGGCTGGCGGTGATCGCCACCACCTTCACGCTGATCGCCGTGTTCCTGCCCACCGCCTTCATGAGCGGCGTGGCCGGCAAGTTCTTCAAGCAGTTCGGCTGGACCGCGGCGCTGGCGGTGTTCGCCTCGCTGGTGGTGGCTCGGATGCTCACGCCGATGATGGCGGCCTACCTGCTCAAGCCGGTGGTCACCGGCGAGCACGAGCCCCGCTGGCTGCGCACCTACATGTGGATGGCGACCTGGTGCATCCGGCACCGGCTGGCCACCTTCATCATGGCCATCGTCTTCTTCGTCGGCTCGGTGATGATGATCCCGCTGCTCAAGACCGGCTTCATCCCGCCGGACGACAACTCGCAGACGCAGGTCTACCTCTCGCTGCCGCCCGGCGCCACGCTGGCGCAGACGCAGGCCGCGGCCGAGGAGACGCGCCGGCGCGTGATGGCGATCCAGCACGTGAAGAGCGTCTACACCACCATCGGCGGCGGCAGCGCCGGCGGCGACCCCTTCGCCAGCTTCGGCACGCCCGAGACGCGCAAGGCCACGCTCACCATCCAGCTCGACCCGCGCGGCGACCGGCCGGTCAAGCAGGTGATCGAGAACAAGATCCGCGCCGCCATGCAGAGCATGCCGGGCGTGCGCAGCACCGTGGGCCTGGGCGGCTCGGGCGAGAAGTACATCCTGGTGCTCACCGGCGACGACCCCCATGCGCTCTACGGCGCCGCCCGCAACGTCGAGCGCGACCTGCGCACCATCCCGGGCCTGGGCAACATCACCTCCACCGCCAGCCTGATCCGTCCCGAGATCGCGGTGCGGCCCGACTTCGCCCGCGCCGCCGACCTGGGCGTGACCAGTGCCGCCATCGCCGAGACGCTGCGCGTGGCCACCCTGGGCGACTACGACCAGAACCTGCCCAAGCTCAACCTGGCGCAGCGCCAGGTGCCGATCGTGGTCAAGCTGGAAGACTCGGCGCGCCAGGACCTGTCGCTGCTCGGCCGCCTGGCGGTGCCGGGCGCGCGCGGCCCGGTGATGCTGGAGCAGGTGGCCTCGCTCACCAACGAGGGCGGCCCGGCCGTCATCGACCGCTACGACCGCTCGCGCAACGTCAACTTCGAGATCGAGCTGTCGGGCGTGGGCCTGGGTGATGCCAAGAACGCGGTGGACAACCTGCCGTCCGTCAGGAACCTGCCGCCGGGCGTGCGCGTGGCCGAGGTGGGCGACGCGGAGATGATGACCGAGCTGTTCGCCAGCTTCGGCCTGGCCATGCTGACCGGCGTGCTGTGCATCTACATCGTGCTGGTGCTGCTGTTCAAGGACTTCCTGCACCCCGTCACCATCCTGTGCGCGCTGCCGCTGTCGCTGGGCGGCGCGTTCGTGGGGCTGCTGATCGCGGACAAGGCCTTCTCGATGCCCTCGCTCATCGGCCTGATCATGCTGATGGGCATCGCCACCAAGAACTCCATCCTGCTGGTGGAGTACGCCATCGTGGCGCGGCGCGACCACGGCATGACGCGCATGGAGGCCCTGCGCGACGCCTGCCACAAGCGGGCCCGCCCGATCATCATGACCACGCTGGCGATGGGCGCGGGCATGCTGCCCATCGCGGTCGGCTGGGGCGCGGCGGACTCGAGCTTCCGCTCGCCGATGGCGGTGGCGGTGATCGGCGGCCTGATCACCTCCACGGTGCTGAGCCTGCTGGTGATCCCGGCCGTGTTCACCTACGTCGACGACTTCAAGAACTGGACGCTGCGGATGTCGCGCAAGCTGCGCGGCCACCATGGCGAACCGGAGGCGGACAAGGAAGAGGCGCGGCTGCCGTCGGCGGGCTGAGGCGTCCGGCGGGCGCGCCCCACCCTCAATCCAGCGAGATGCTCGCCTTCTTCGCCAGCTCCGCGTAGCGCGCCGCCTCGCTGCGGAAGAACTTCGCCGCATCCTCCGGCGAGGTGGGCCTGATCACGTTGCCCTGCTTGTTCATCGCGTCGATCACGTCGGGCATGGCGAAGGCCTTCACGAAGGCGTCGTGCACGCGCTTGACCTCGGCCGCGGGCAGCTTGGCCGGGCCGACCACGGCGAACCACCCTTCCACGTCGTAGTTCGGCAGCCCCTGCTCCGCGATCGTCGGGATCTCCGGCGCCGCCGGCGAGCGCGTGGCGCCGCACAGGCCGATGGCCTTGACCGTCCCCGCCTTGATGTGCGCCTGGATCGCGGGCAGCGCCACCACGCCGAACTGCACCTGGCCGCTGATGAGGTCGTTGACCATCGGGCCGGTTCCCTTGTAGGGGATGTGCCGCGCCTGCACGCCCGCCTGGTCCAGGAACAGCATGCCGGCCAGGTGGATGATGGTGCCGTTGCCCGAGGACGCGAGGTTGTAGTCGTCCGGCTTGGCCTTGAGCAGCGCGACCAGCTCCTTCACGTTGTTCGCCGGCAGCCCCTTGGTGGCCACCAGCACCAGCGGCGTGGCACCGATCACGCTGATGGGCGTGAAGTCGTTGACCGCGTCGAAGGGCATCTTCTTGTACACGGCCGGGTTGATCACGTGGTTGTTCGAAAAGAGGCCCAGCGTGCTGCCGTCGGGCGCGGCCTTGGCCACCGCCGCCGCGCCGGTGATGCCGCCCGCGCCCGGCAGGTTCTCGATCACCACCGGCTGGTTCAGCGTCTTGCCCAGGGCCGGCCCCGCGGCGCGCGCGATCGTGTCCACACCGGAGCCGGCGCTGATGGGCAGCACCAGGCGCACCGGCTTGTCGGCCTGAGCCAGGGCGGGAAGCGCAACGCCGGCGAGCGAGGCGGCGCCCAGGGCCATGAGGCTGCGGCGGTTCAGCGTGAAGCGGTCTGCTTGGGTCATGTCTCTTGTCTCCTTCGTTGTTGGATGTAGCGGTTCAGGCGGCGTGCAGCTGCGGGCGCAGCGCGCCGAGGATTTCCTCGGTGTGCTCGCCCACCTTGGGCAGCGGCATGCGCACGCCAGGGCGACGTCCGCCCATCAGCAGCGGGAGCAGCACGACGCTGGTGCTGCCGCCGTCGTCGGTGGCCATGGGCGCGAGGCCGCCGCTTTCCTTGAGGTGCGGATCGTCGACCAGCTGCTCGGGCCGCGCGATGGGTGCGTACGGGATGCCCGCGGCCTCGAGCTTCGGGGCGAGCGCCTCGCTTCGGTGGGCCGCGAGGATCGCGCCCAGCTCGGCCAGCAGTTGCGGCCTCACCGCGACGCGGGCCGCGTTGTCGGCGTACTCGGGACGCGCCAGCAGGTCGGTGCGCTCCAGAACGCGGCACAGCGTGGCGAACTGCTTGTCGCTCACCGCGCCGATGAAGAGTTGCTCGCCCTCGGCCAGCGTGAACACGTCGTACACGCTCCAGGCCGACACGCGCGAGGGCATGGGCGGCGGCGGCTCGCCGGTCATCAGGAACTGCTGCATGTGCTGCGAGCTGAGGAACACGCAGTTCTCGAACAGAGCGCTCTGCAGTTCCTGCCCGCGGCCGGTGCGGTCGCGCTCGCGCAGCGCGGCCAGCACGCCGATGGCGCCGAACATGCCGCCCATGATGTCGTTGACCGAGGTGCCCGCGCGCAGCGGCCGGCCCACCGGGCCCGTCATGTACGAAAGGCCGCCCATCATCTGCACCACCTCGTCCAGCGCCAGCCGCTTCTCGTAGGGGCCGGGCAGGAAGCCCTTGTGGCTCACGTAGATCAGGTGCGGGAAGCGCTGGGACAGGGTCTCGTGGTCCAGCCCCAGCTCTTTCATCAGGCCGGGGCGGAAGTTCTCCAGCACCACGTCGCACTGGCCCGCGAGTTCGGCCGCGGTGACGCGCCCCTCCTCGGTGGTGATGTCCAGCACCACGCTCTTCTTGTTGCGGTTGAAGCTGCGGAAGAAGCCGATGCCCAGGCCCGGCAGCTTGCGCGTGCGGTCGCCGCCCGGCGGCTCGACCTTGATGACCTCGGCGCCGAGGTCGGCCAGGATCATCCCGCAGGTGGGCCCCATCACCATGTGGGTGAACTCGAGGACGCGGACGCCGGCCAGCGGCAGGGGGGATTCGTTGCTGTTCATGGAAATCTCGATGTGAAGGTTCAGGCGGTGGCGGCGAGCGTCCGGGGCAGGCCCGCGCGCCACAGCGTGCCGTGCAGCGTCTCCCCTTCCAGCCACTGCGCGACCTGGGCGCGCAGCGCCAGCAGGCGCGGAATGTCCAGGCCCGTGTCCACGCCCATGGTCGCGAGCATGAAGGCCAGGTCCTCGGTGGAGGCGTTGCCGCTCGCGCCGGGCGCATGCGGGCAGCCGCCGATGCCGGCCAGCGTCGCGTCGAAGCGCGCCACGCCGGTCTCCATCGCGGCATAGACGTTGGCCAGGGCGAGGCCGCGCGTGTCGTGGAAGTGGCCGCACCAGAACTTGTCGCCGGCGATGCGGCGGGCCTTCTCGAAGAGCTCGCGCACCTCGCGCGGGCCGCCGTAGCCCACGGTGTCGGCGATGCTGACGCGGTCGGCGCCTGCATCGAGCAGCGCCTGCATGCAGCGCAGCACCTCGTCCTGCTCGACCCGGCCCTGCAGCGTGCAGCCGAAGGCGGTGCCGATGCCGCCCTCGATGAGCATCGCCGAGCCCGCCGCGTCACGCGCGGCGCGCATCTTCGCGACCTCGGCCACCACCTCCTCGGGGGTCTTGCGCAGGTTGGCCAGGCTGTGGGCCCGGCTGGCCGAGAGCGGCACCAGCATCAGGTGCGCGCCGGATTCGATGGCGCGCTCGGCGCCCTTGAGGTTGGGCACCAGCACGGAGACGAACAACCCCGGCAGCGTCCTGGCGTAGTCGACCAGCTCGAAGGTGTCGGCCAGTTGCGGCAACAGGCGCGCCGGCACGAAGGAGCCCACCTCGATCTCGCGCTGGCCGGCGTCGTAGGCCGCCTGGATCCACTCGATCTTGCGCTCGGTGGGCAGGACGGTGCGGATGCTCTGCAGCCCGTCGCGCAGCCCCACCTCGCGGATCACGGCGCGACTGGGCAGCTTGGGCAAGGTCTCTGGCATGGATGGTGTCTCCGTTCTTGGCTCGAGCAGACTTTAGGATGTCCGGAAAGGAATCTGAAGCGATAAGATTTCGCATCTGGGTTTCCATTTCGGCATGCCTCATGCGCGACCTCGACCTGACCACCCTTCGCCTCTTCGTCGCCGCCTGCGAGCACCGCAACATCGCCCGCGCCGGCGAGCAGGAGCACATCGGCGCCTCGGCCATCAGCAAGCGCTTCGCGCAGCTGGAGGCGCAGGTGCACGCGCCGCTGTTCGAGCGGCACCGCCGCGGCGTGGTGCCCACCGCCGCCGGCGAGATCCTGCTGGAGCATGCGCGCGCCATGCTGGCCAGCGCCGACCGGGTGGCGCGCGACATGGCGGCCTACCGGCACGGGATCAAGGGCCAGGTGCGGGTGCTGGCCTCGGTGTCGTCCATCACGGAATCGCTGCCCGACGACATCGCCTCCTTCCTGCAGCAGCCCGAGCATGCGCAGATCCGCGTGGACATCGAGGAGCGGCTGAGCTCGGAGCTGGTGCGCGCCATCCGCGAAGGCATCGCGCCGGTGGGCGTGTGCTGGGACGCGGCCGACATGGAGGGCCTGCAGGCCCTGCCCTACCGCAGCGACCGCCTCGCGGTGGTGGCGCATCCCGACCATCCGCTGGCGAAGAAGAAGCGCTGCAGCTTCGAGCAGACGCTGGAGCACGAGCACGTGGGGCTGCCCGCCTCCACCGCGGTGCACACCATGCTCGCGCGCGCCGCCGCGATCATCGGCCAGCCGCTGCACTACCGGGCGGTGGTCTCCACCTTCGACGCGGCGCTGCGCTGCGTGCGCGCCGGACTGGGTATCGCGGTGGTGCCGCGCGAGATCGCGCAACCCTTCGCGCTCGGCGGCGCGCTGCGCATCGTTGCGCTCACCGACGCCTGGGCCCGGCGGCGCTTCGCGATCTGCATCCGCGACGAGGCTCAACTCTCGCCCGCGGCCCGGCTGCTGGTGAAGCACCTGTCGAGCCGCCAGGCGGGGCACTGAGGGCCGAGGGCCGTCCCTCGTGCATCGACGGCGCCTTCGCCCTAGACTCGGCGCAGGTCGCGCTCCCCCTCAGCAACAACCCAGCGGATGGTGAAGGCATCGCCCCATGGCAGAGTCCCGGTTTCGCCGCGTCTCGACGCATGCGCCACGCAGAGGCGCAGGCTCGCGCCCTTTTGCCGATCTGCTCGATGCCGGCCTGCGCCTGGCGCAGGAGCGCAGCGCCGCCGGGGCCTGTACCGCGCTGGTCGCCGAAGCCGCGCGTCGATTGGGCGCCCAACGGGTGCTGCTCGTGCTGCACGAAGGCAGGCGCCTGCATCCGGCCGGCGCCAGGCTGCCGCGCGGCGAGAGCGCCGACGCGCTGCTAGAGGCCGTGACCCCTTGGCTCGACGAGGCGCGGCGCACGCGCCGGGCCCGACTTCGCCACGGACCTGAAGGCGTGCCCGCGGGCCAGCAGCGCTCCTGCCTGGTGGCGCCCCTGCTCGCAAGGGAAGGCTTGCTCGGCGTTCTCTATGCCGATATCGAGGGCCCTCTAGGCCGCTTCGAGGATGCGGATGCGGACGACCTGGCTTCGCTCGCCAGGCTGGGCGCCGCGGCCCTGTCGGCGGCCAGGGAGCACGAGGGGCTGCAGCGGCGCCTGGGCCAGCAGGCACAGCGCCACGAGGCCGGCCTGCAGGAAGTGCTGGCCCATCGCAACGCCACGGCCGAAGTGCTGCAGGTCATCGGCAGCTCGCTGGCCGACCCCGGGCCGGTGTTCGACAAGATCATGGAATGCTGCGAGCGCCTCTTCGACGGCAGCTCCTTCGTCCTGATGATGGTCGACCCGCAGGGGCAGCTCTCGCTCGCGCGCTGGAAGGTCACGCCGGCGGCACTCGCCGAGTTCGGCACGCAACGGGTGGCGGACATCGCCGCAGGCATCGAGGCCAACTATCCGATGCCGCTGGCCGGCACCCAGGCGGAGCTGTCCTTCCAGACCGGCGAGATGCTGGAGTTCGCCGACGTGCTGGCCGACCCGAAGGCGCCGCACACGCTCAAGCGCAATGCCCACCAGCTGGGCAGGAGCTTCGCCAACCTGGCGGCGCCACTCATCTGGGAGGGCCGCGGCATCGGCCTGCTGAGCATCCAGCGCACGCGCACCGGCGCCTTCAGCCCGGGCGAGCGCACGCTGCTCAAGACCTTCGCCAGCCAGGCAGTGATCGCCATCCAGAACGCCCGCCTCTTCAACGAGGCCCAGGCCGCGCTGCAGCAGCTGGAGCTGCGCAGCAACGAACTGACCGAGTCGCTCGAGTACCAGACCGCGGTGGGCGACGTGCTGCGCGCCATCAGCGAGTCGCAGACCAGCGTGACGCCGGTGTTCGAGGCCATCCTGGACTGCACCATGTGGCTCTTCGGCGGCCCGGCGTCGGCAATCTTCCTGTTCGACGGCGAGATGGTGCAGCTGGCCGCCACCCGGAACTGGTCGCCCGACGCGCTGGAGGCCGCGAAGAAGGTCTGGCCGGCGCCGCCCGACCCGCGCCAGATCAACGGGCGCGCCATCCTCTGCGGCTGCACGCAGAGCTCCGACGACGCCTGGGCCGACCCGCACTACGACCGGCGCCTGGCCAACTCCGGCGACCGCCGCCGCCTGATCGGCGCGCCCATGCTCAAGGACGGCGTGGCCATCGGCGCGATCACCACCGCGTGGCCCAGCCCCGGCACCACGCCGCAGCGCCAGCTGGACCTGCTCAAGGTCTTCGCCGACCAGGCGGTGCTCGCCATCGAGAACGTGCGGCTGGTCAACGAAAACAAGGCGGCGCGCGCGGCCGCCGAGTCGGCCAACGAGGCCAAGAGCGCCTTCCTGGCCACCATGAGCCACGAGATCCGCACGCCCATGAACGCGGTCATCGGCATGAGCGGCCTGCTGCTGGACACGCCGCTGGACGCCGAGCAGCAGGACTACGTGGCCACCATCCGCGACTCGGGCGACGCGCTGCTCACGCTCATCAACGACATCCTCGACTACTCGAAGATCGAGGCCGGCCACATGGCGCTGGAGTCGCACCCCCTGGACCTGCGCGACTGCGTGGAATCGGCGCTGGACCTGGTGAGCACGCGCGCCATGGAGAAGCGCCTGGAGATCGCCTACCTGTTCGAAGGCGAGGTGCCCGCCGGCGTGAGCGGCGACCTGGCGCGCATGCGCCAGGTGCTGCTGAACCTTCTGTCCAACGCGGTGAAGTTCACCGAGAGCGGCGAGGTCGTGGTCACGGTGCACGGCACGCCGCTGAAGGACGGCATGGTGGCCCTGAAGTTCGCGGTGCGCGACACCGGCATCGGCCTGACTCCGCAGGGCCTGGGCCGGCTGTTCCAGTCCTTCTCGCAGGCCGACGCCAGCATCACGCGCAAGTTCGGCGGCACCGGCCTGGGCCTGGCCATCAGCAAGCGGCTGGCCGAGCTGATGGGCGGCACCATGTGGGCCGAGAGCGAGGGACCGGGCACCGGCGCGACCTTCTACTTCACCGTGGACCTGCCGGTGGCCGACACGCCGCCGCGCAAGCGCCCGCCCATCACCGGCGTGCAGCTGGACCTGCAGGGCCGGCGCGTGCTGGTGGTCGATGCCAATGCGACCAACCGCCGCATCCTGGCGCTGCAGACCGGCAAGTGGGGCATGCACTCGCGCGACACCGACTCGCCCGCCGAGGCGCTGCGCTGGGTCGGCGAAGGCGAGCGCTTCGACCTCGCGATCCTCGACCTGCACATGCCGGAGATGGACGCCATCGACCTGGCGCGGCGCATCCGCGAGACGCAGCCTGCCCTGCCCCTGGTGCTGTTCAGCTCGCTGGGCCGGCGCGAGGCCAGCAAGGTGGAGGCGCTGTTCAATGCCTTCCTGTCCAAGCCGCTGCACCAGTCGCAGCTGTTCGACACGCTGGTGGACCTGCTCGCGCACGACAAGCCCGTGAAGCCCGCGGCCAGCGCCAGCACGGTGCGCTCCTCGCAGATCGATCCGGCCATGGCACAACGGCATCCGCTGCGCATCCTCCTGGCGGAGGACAACGCGGTGAACCAGAAGCTGGCGATGCGCCTCCTGCAGCAGATGGGCTACCAGGCGGACCTCGCCAACAACGGCCTCGAGGCGGTGGAGGCGGTGCAGCGGCAGGCCTACGACGTGGTGCTCATGGACGTGCAGATGCCCGAGATGGACGGCCTGGACGCCACGCGCCGCATCTGCGAGCTGCTGCCGCCGGACGGCAGGCCGCGCATCGTGGCCATGACGGCCAACGCCATGCAGGGCGACCGCGAGATGTGCATCGAGGCCGGCATGGACGACTACCTGACCAAGCCGATCCAGGTCCTCCGTCTTGTGGAGGCCCTGAACAACGTGCCCGAGCGAAAGGCGTTCTCGCCCGGACCAATTGTCGACGCAGCTAACAATTGAGCGTATGCTAGAAAAAGGTGCTACACGCGGCTAGCAAACCGGTTTCAGCACACCCTTTTCGACACCGACTTGCGGAGACCGAATGGACCTGCGAAGCGAGCAACTGGCTGAGGGCGTGGAGAAAATCAGCCTGGTCGGACGCATGGACAGCCTTGGCGGGCACGACATCGACCACCGCTTCTCGGCGCTGGTGGCTGCGCGCAAGCTGCTGGCCGTGATCGACATGTCGGAAGTCTCCTTCCTGGCATCCATCGGCATCCGCACATTGGTGATCAATGCGCGCGCGCAATCGCAGCGCGGCGGCGGCATGGCGCTGGCCAGCCCGCAACCCCAGGTGGCCGAGGTTCTCAAGATGGCGGGCATCGACACCATCATCCCGGTCTATCCCGATGTCGACTCCGCCTTCAGCGCGCTGATGGCGGCCTCCACCGAAGGCCGATGACATGTCCACGAACGGCGGGGAGGGCGAGGCCTCCCTGATCGTCGGCAGCCAGTTGCGCGAACTCGCGCGCGTGAACGCGTGGGTGCACGACTGGGCGCAGCGCCAGCATCTGCCGGCGGCGGTGGCCCGCAACCTCGACCTGTGCTCCACCGAGGTCGTCACCAACATCATCACCCACGGCGCCCCCGACACCGCGCTGAACATCCACCTGCGCCTGGGCTGGCAGGGCGAGGCCGTGGCGCTGGAGGTGGAGGACGAAGGCGCCGAGTTCGATCCGCGCCAGATCGCCGCCCCGCCGCGCGCCACCAGCCTGCAGGACGCGCGCATCGGCGGCTGGGGCATTCCCATCGTGCGCCATTTCTCCGACGGGCTGCGCTACCACCACGAAGGCGGGCGCAACCACCTCACCCTTCTCTTCCACGCGGCAGCGCCACCCTGAGCCCGTGCTGCCAGCACCCGTCCATCCAGTTCACAACGAGGAGTGATACACATGGGATCCGCAGCCAAGCCCCTTTCGATCGACACGCAGACCGCCCTGGCGGCGCAGGCGGCGCTGGCCGCGGGCACCAAGCCCAACGGCGGCGCCGCCGAGGCCTCGGGCGTCGACAAGATGCGCGAGTTGCTGTTCGGCAACCAGATGCAGGACTACGACAAGCGCTTCTCCATCCTCGAGGAACGCTTCGCGCAGCGCATGCGCGACATGGAGGGCGAGTCCGCGCGCAGCCTGACCAACCTGGAAACCACCATCAAGAAGCAGCTCGAGTCGGTGGCCGGCCAGTTCCGCGAGGAGAAGGACCTGCGCGCCGATGGCGACAAGGAACTGGAGCGCAACCTGCGCGACCACACGCAGGCGCTGGAAAAGCGCCTGTCGCAGCTGTCGGACCAGCTGGCCCGCCAGGAGCGCGACTTCACCGACCGCCTGAGCCACGAGGTGCAGGCCCTGCGCGAGGAGATCCGCCGCCGCCAGGACGACTCGCGCGCCACCATGGAGCGCATGTTCTCCGAGCTGAGCAACGTGAAGACCGACCGCAACCTGCTCGCCGGGCTTTTCGTCGAGATCGCCAAGTGCCTGAACCAGGACGTGGCGCCCAAGAGCACGAACGGCTCGGGCGCCTGAGCCGCCTGTCATGAACGCGCGCCTGTCGCTGGCCTCGTCGAACGACAGGCCCGGCGCCCCGGCGCAGGAGGACCAGAGCGCACGCCTGGCCGGCCTGCTGCTGGAGCTGGCGCGCTGCGTCAACCCCGAGCTGGCCAAGGAAGTTCCGAGCCGGCTCGATGAAGACCCGCGGCTGGACGCGATGCGCGGCGTGCTCATCGAGCGCGAGCGCGTCGCGCTGGAGGCGCTGCAGCGCAAGTTCGACGACCCCAGGGAGTTCGCCGATGCGGTGGGCGCGGTGCTGCCCGCCGCCTTCGCCATCGCCGCGAAGGACGTCCGCATGGGCCAGGCCGTGGCGCCCACGGTGGAAAAAGCCACGCAGGCCTCGATCCGCAAGAACCCGCGGACCATGGTGGACATCCTCTATCCGGTGATGGGCCCGGCGATCCGCAAGGCGATCGCCGAGACCATGGACGGCACGCTGCAGTCGCTCAACCAGGCGATCAAGTACAGCCTGTCGTGGCGCGGGCTGAAGTGGCGCATCGAGGCCTGGCGCAGCGGCAGCACCTTCGCCGACGTGGTACTGCGCCACACCGCCGTCTACCAGGTCGACCACCTCTTCCTCATCCACCGCAAGAGCGGCCTGCTGATCTCGCACGTGGCGCGCGAGGACGCGAACACGCAGGACCCGCAGATGGTCTCGGCCATGCTCTCGGCCATCCAGGACTTCGTGCGCGACTCCTTCGACGAGAAGGAAGCCGGCGAAGGCGGCATCGACAGCCTGCGGCTGGGCGAGCTGCTGCTGTGGTGCGAGGAAGGGCCGCAGGCTTTTCTTGCCGCCGTGATCCACGGCAACCCGCCGCCGATGCTGCGCAACCGCTTGGTGGATGCGCTGTCGGCGGTGCACGAGCAGTGGCGCGAGCCACTGGAGGCCTTCGATGGCGACACCGCGCCCTTCGAGGCCGTCGACGGGCAGTTGCGCCCCTGCCTGCTGGCCCAGTCCAACGAGGCGCGCCGTCGCTACTCCCCGCTGATGTGGCTCGTTCCGCTGGCGCTGCTGGCCGGCCTGGCCTGGTGGATCGGCCAGCGGGTGATCGAGCACCGGCACGTCAACAGCTACATCGCGGCCCTGCAGGAGCAGCCGGGCATCCTGGTGACCGCCGCCGACCGGCGCGACGGCAAGTGGGTGGTGGCCGGCCTGCGCGATCCGCTGGCGGTGCAGCCCGAGGAACTGCTGGCCAGGACGAAGGTGGATCCGACGCACATCACCAACCGCTGGGAGCCCTACCAGGCCCTGCACCCGGCCATCATGCTCAAGCGGCTGCAGGCCACGCTCAACCCGCCGGCCTCGGTCGTGCTCACGCAGGATGCCAACGGCATCGTCGCCACCGGCAGCGCGCCGCAGTACTGGATGGACAAGGCCCGGGCCTACCTGCTCACGCTGCCCGCCGGTGCGCCGAAGGTGGACCTGAGCGCGCTGCAGGACGTGCAGGACCCCGACTACGTGCGGCTGCACGATGCGATCCAGGCGCACCTCATCTACTTCGAGAACAACGTGGCGCGGCCGGCGGCCAACCAGGAAGGCGTGCTTGACTCGGTGGCGGCGGAGATGCGCGAGCTGATCCAGGTCGCGCGCACGCTGAACTTCCCGGTGAAGGTGACCATCGTCGGCCATGCCGACGCGACCGGCAAGGAGAACTCCAACCTGGCGCTGAGCCTGGGCCGCGCGGAGGTGGTGCGCTCGATGATGCGCCAGCGCGGCGTCGACCCGACCATGCTGGCGGTGCGCGGCGCCGGCCCGCTGGAGCCGCTCAAACCCGGCGCCAGCGAGGCCGAGCTGCAGGCCAACCGGCGCGTCTCCTTCGTGGTGACCACCGGCGAATAGCGCATGCTGCAAAAGAAGATCTGCCTGCTCGGTGCCTTCGGCGTGGGAAAGACCAGCCTGGTGCGCCGCTACGTCGACACCATCTTCTCCGACACCTACCTCACCACCGTGGGCGTGAAGATCGACAAGAAGGTCATCGGCGTCGGTGGCGAGGAAGTGGCGCTCATCATCTGGGACATCGCCGGCGAGGACGCGGTGGCCGCCGTGCGCGTGAGCTACCTGCGCGGCGCCGCCGGCTACCTGCTGGTGGTGGACGGCACGCGGCCCGAGACGCTGGAGACGGCCGCCTCCATCCAGGCCCGCATCACCACCGAGATCGGTGCGGTGCCCTTCTTCGCGCTGCTCAACAAGTCCGACCTGGTGGAGGACTGGGCCCTGGCGCCCGAGCGGCTGCAGGCCCTGGAGGGCGAAGGCTGGCACTTCCGGCGCACCAGCGCGAAGACGGGCGACGCGGTCGAGGAGAGCTTCGCCGAACTCGCCGCCCTGCTCGCGAAATGAGGGTGCCGTGCTCGACCTGCCTGCGCGCATCTCCGATTCGCTGCTGACGCTGATCGAGGCGCAGCGCGCGGTGGCGCACCTGGTCATCGATGGCGATCAACGGCTGGTGCAGGCGGGCGGCCAGCTGGAGCACTACGGGCTGGGCGGCCTGGAGATGCGCGGGCCGGCCACCGACCAGATCCCCTTGCTGGAGGGCATGCTGCCCCTGGCGGAAACGCCCTTCCTGATCCGGTCCATGGCCATGCCCAGCGGCCGCGTGGCTGACGTGCACTTCTTCGCCGACGAGGAGACCGTGTGGGTGCTGCTGCTGGACGTGACGGCCGAGCACGACGAGGCCCAGCTGGTGCAGCAGAAGGCCTACGACATGACCCTGCTGAGCCAGCGCGAGGCGCGCCTGATCGCGCAGCTTGAGGCCGCCAACGCCGAGCTGACCCGTGCGCACCGCGAGTTGGCCGAGTCGCAGGCCCGGCTGCGCGACGAGTTGCGCGACGCCGAGCGCTACGTGCGCGCCGTGCTGCCCGCGCCGATGACGCAGCCCTTCGTGGTGGACTGGCGCTTCGTGCCCTCCACCGAGCTGGGCGGCGATTCCTTCGGCTACCACTGGGTGGACGACGAGCACTTCGCCATCTACCTCATCGACGTGTGCGGCCACGGGGTGGGCTCGGCGCTGCTGACGGTGGCGGTGGGCAACACGCTGCGCTCCGAGGCGCTGCCGGGCACGGACTTCCGCCACCCGTCGGAGGTGCTTTCCGCACTCAACGAGGCCTATCCGATGGAGCGGCACGGCGAGCTGTTCAGCACCGTCTGGTACGGCATCTACCAGCCGGCCAGCGGCGTGCTGCGCTATGCCACCGCGGGCCATCCTTCGCCGATCATCGTCAGCGGGCCGGCGGGCGGCCAATGCGAGGCGCGGGCACTGGAGGCCAAGGGTCCATGCATCGGCATCACGCCCTTCGCTCGTTTCGGCGAGGCGCAGTGCAACCTCCGTTCTCCTGCGCGCCTGTTCGTCTTCAGCGACGGTGCCTACGAGATCGGGCGGCCGGACGGGAGCATGCTGAAGCTGGAAGACCTGATGCAGACCTTGGCCTCGCCCGTGCCCGAAGGAACGTCCGAGCTGGACGGAGTGCTGGCGGTCGCACGTCAGGCCCACGGGCCGGGTGCGCTCGAGGACGACTTCACCATTCTCAAGATGGCGATCTGACGCTTTCGTCCCCTGCATGCACCGCCCGGCCTGCGCTACCTGCCGGTAGCCGCCACTGGGCCGGTCGGCGCTGCGCGTCGACTGCCCTGCGGTGCTCGCGAAGCCGGCCTGCACTGTGGAACTCACTACGCTGCTGCGCAGCTCCGTTCAAACAGCCACAGTGAGTCAGATGTGGAAGCGTGCAAGGTGCCCTTGCACGCAGGCCGACTTCGCTGCGCTCCTCGGCGGCCCAGAGGCGGCCACCGGCGGGCAGCGCAGACCGGGCTCAGGTGATGTCATAGGTGGCGCCCCCCGGCGCGCACCGCCCGCCGACGCAGGCGCCCTAGCGAATCAAACCCCCACCGGAATCTCCAGACTCTCCTTCACCTGCTCCATCACCACATAGCTGTGCGACTGCGCAGGCACCGGCAGCTTCTTGAGGATCGCCCCCAGCAGGTTGCGGTACTCGTCCATGCCGCCCAGCCGCGCCTTCACCAGGTAATCGAAGCTGCCGGAGACCAGGTGGCATTCCTGCACCTCAGGCATCAGTTGCAGTTCGGTGCGCACCCGGTCGAAGACTTCGGCCGACTTGGATGACAGCGTGATTTCCACGAACACCAGCAGTTCGCGACCCAGCGCCGCCGGGCTCACCCGCGCGTGGTAGCCGGTGATGACGCCGCCGCGCTCCAGGCGCTTCACGCGCTCCGAGCAGGGCGACATCGACAAGCCGATGCGCTGCGCCAGCTCGGTGTTGGAAATGCGGCCGTCTGCCTGCAGGATGGACAGGATCTTGCGGTCGATGCGGTCGAGTTCGAGCATTTGCGGGGCTGGCGCCCCGGCGGGCGCCCTGTCAGGAGGATTCACTCCCATCCTTCCAATTTTCGGTGATGTTTTCTGGTTGCGAAACCCTAAAGTTCACGAATACACCAGCAGACTTGCGGAGCACCGGAAATGAAGGTTCTTGTTCTTGGCGGCGGCGTGATCGGCACCACCACGGCCTACTACCTGGCGCGCGCCGGCGCCGAGGTGACGCTCCTCGACCGCCAGGACGGCGTGGCCCGCGAGACCAGCTTCGGCAATGCCGGCCAGGTCTCGCCCGGCTATTCCACGCCCTGGGCCGCGCCCGGCATTCCGATGAAGGCGCTCAAGTGGATGCTGCATCCGAAGCACGCGCCGCTGGCCATCCGCCCCGACGGCACGCTGTTCCAGTTGCGCTGGATGGCGCAGATGCTGCGCAACTGCTCGCCGGCGACCTACGCCGTCAACAAGGAGCGCATGATGCGCGTGGCCGAGTACAGCCGCCGCTGCCTGCAGCAACTGCGCGCCGACACCGGTATCGCCTACGAGGAGCGCACCGGCGGCACCCTGCAGTTGTTCCGCACCCAGGCGCAGGTCGATGCCGCGCAGCGCGACATCGCGGTGCTGGAGGAGTGCGGCGTGCCTTACGAACTGCTCACCGCCGAACAACTGGCGACGGTCGAGCCGGCCCTGGCCCAGGCGCGCGAGCGCCTCGCCGGCGGCCTGCGCCTGCCCAAGGACGAGACCGGCGACTGCCATCTCTTCACGATGTCGCTGGCCCACCTGGCCAGCGAGCTGGGCGTGCAGTTCCGCTTCGGCGACACCGTGCAGGAACTGGTCTTCGACGGCGATCGCATCAACGGCGTGCGCCTGGCCGATGGCGAGGTGCTCAAGGCCGACCGCTACGTGCTGGCCTTCGGCAGCTACTCGCGCCAGGCGCTGTCGGCGCTGGGCCTCGACATTCCCGTGTACCCGGTCAAGGGCTACTCGCTCACCGTGCCGCTGGTCGACGCCGACCTGGCGCCCCGCTCCACCGTGCTGGACGAGACCTACAAGATCGCCGTCACCCGCTTCGACGACCGCATCCGCGTGGGCGGCATGGCCGAGCTGGCCGGCTTCGACACCCGCCTGGACCCGCGCCGCCGCGACACGCTCGAGATGGTGGTGCAGGACCTCTTTCCCGGCGGCGATGTTCAGCGCGCGAGCTTCTGGACTGGCCTTCGCCCCATGACGCCGGACGGCACGCCCATCGTGGGCGCCACGCCCTATTCGAACCTGTTCCTGAACACGGGCCACGGCACCCTGGGCTGGACCATGGCCTGCGGCTCCGGCAAGCTCGTGGCCGACCTGATGACCGGCCAGCACCCCGAGATCAGCATCGAAGGCCTGGCCATGAGCCGCTACGCACGCCCCGAGCGCGGACGCTTCTCGCCCCGGCCGGCCGCGGGCCACGCTTGAGAAGGTCCGGCGCGACAAGCGCCGGGCTTCGCAGCAGAATGCGCCGATGACGAACCTGCGCCCCACGCCTTTCGCGATCGGTGCCGCCCTGGCGGCTTTCAGCCTGGCCGCCGCGGCCCAGCTGACGCCGCAGCAGCGCTACGAGCGCCAGATCGCCTACTGCAACAGCGGCAAGCTACCCGACCCCGAGCGCAACGCCTGCGTGCGGGACGCCGGTTTGCAGCTGGACCGTTCGCTCGGCGGCGCACCGCGCAACCAGGCGACCACCTCGGATGACGGCCGCGCGACCATCATCGGGCCAACGGGCCTACCGGCCCCCAACAGCGGTTCCGACGAGGTGACCTCGCCTGACGGGCGGGCCACCATCGTGCTGCCGGCCGACCAGCAGCAGCTGCCGCAGCAGCGCCCCTAGTCCCGTCGCGGCCGGCGCTCAGGCCGGCTGCAGTGCCTTGCGCTGCGACATGCGCTTGGCCAGGCGCGGCAGCACCAGCACGGCCACGATGATGACGATCAGCGCGATCGACATCGGCCGCTGCACGAACACCGCCGCACTGCCCTCGCCGATCGACACCGCGTTGCGCAGCTGCGCCTCGGCCAGGGGGCCCAGGATCATGCCCACCACCACCGGCGCGGTGGGGAAGTCGAAGCGGCGCATCAGCACGCCCAGCACGCCGATGCCGTAGAGCAGGAACAGGTCGAAGGCGCTTTGGCGCATGCCGTAGGCACCCACCGTGGCGAAGATCAGGATGCCGGCGTACAGCTGCGGCTTGGGGATCTTCAGCAGCTTCACCCAAAGGCCCACCATCGGCAGGTTCAGCACCAGCAGCATCACGTTGCCGATGTACAGCGACGCGATCAGCGCCCACACCAGTGCGGCCGAGGTCGTGAACAGCTGCGGGCCGGGCTGGATGCCGTAGTTCTGGAAGGCGCCCAGCAGGATGGCGGTGGTGTTGGAGGTGGGAATGCCCAGCGTCAGCAGCGGGATGAGCGCCGCCGTCACCGTCGCGTTGTTGGCCGCCTCGGGGCCGGCCACGCCTTCGATGGCGCCCTTGGTGCCGAACTCGGCCTTGTCCTGCGGGTCCTTCACCAGCTTCTTCTCGGAGGCATAGCTCAGGAAGGTCGGGATTTCCGTGCCGCCGGCCGGGATGCAGCCGAAGGGCACGCCGATGGCCGTGCCGCGCAGCCACGCCGGCACCGAGCGGCGCCAGTCGCGCTTGGTCATGTGCACGCGGCTGAGCTTGTTCTCCGTCTCGACCACGCGGCCCTCGAACAGCACTGCATAGAGCACCTCGGCCACGGCGAACAGGCCCACCGCCACCAGCACGATCTCGATGCCGTCCAGCAGCTCCGGCACGCCGCCGGTGTAGCGGCCCTGGCCCGAGATCTGGTCCAGGCCGACGCAGCCCATGGCCAGGCCGACGAACAGCGCCGTCATGCCGCGCAGCGTGCTCTTGCCCAGCACCGCGCTCACGGTGGTGAAGGCCAGCATCATCAGCAGGAAATACTCGGGCGGGCCCAGCTTGACCGCGAAGTCGGCCACGTAGGGCGCGAACAGCGTGACGATCACCGTGGCGATGGTGCCCGCCACGAAGGAGCCGATGGCCGCCGTGGCCAGCGCCGCGCCGGCCCGCCCGCTCTTGGCCATCTTGTTGCCCTCCATGGCCGTGACCATGCTGGCGGTCTCGCCGGGCGTGTTCAGCAGGATGGAGGTGGTCGAGCCGCCGTACATCGCACCGTAGTAGATGCCGGCGAAGAAGATCATCGAGGCGGTGACGTCCACCTTGGCCGTGATGGGCAGCAGCATGGCCACCGCCACGGCGGGGCCGATGCCGGGCAGCACGCCCACCGCGGTACCCAGGGCGCAGCCCACCAGGCACCAGACGAGGTTTGCCGGCGTGATGGCCAGCGCGAAGCCGTGAAGAAGAGCGTTGAGGATGTCCATGATGATCAGAGCCAGCCGCTGTTGGTGAGGCCCGGCAGGTTGATCGCCAGGAACTTGGTGAACATCCAGTAGACCGGTGCGGAGATGACCAGGCCGGTGACGATGTCGACGATCCAGGTGCGCGGCGAATTGGCCGCCGCCTGTCCGTTGGCGCGGCGCAGGCCTTGCACCGCCAGCAGGTAGCACAGCGTGCAGCTCAGGATGAAGCCCAGCGTGGTGATGAGCGCCGCGTTGAGCAGCAGCCCGGCCGAGACCCAGACGAAGCCCGGCCAGTAGGCCTTGTCGCCCGAGGGCGCCTCCAGTTCGCGGAAGCCCCCGGTGCGCGCCTCCCACAGGATCCATGCGCCGCAGATCGTCAGCGCCACGGACACCAGCCAGGGCAGGAAGTTGGGGCCGACGCCGCCGTAGCCCGCTTCGGACGAAATGCCGATGGCTCCCCAGGCCAGCGCCAGGCCGGTGAGCAGGACACCCAGCCCCACCAGGGTCTGCGGCAGTGCCGAAGCCGGCGGCGCCGGCGGTTCTAGCGATGCGAATTCACTGTTGTTGGACATTGTTCTGGACTCCTCTCTGATGGACCGGCCGGCCCCGCCGGACCGGCGATGAAAAAAGGGCACGCCGGAAAGGACGTGCCCTGATGCGAAGCGCCCTGGGCCTCAGACCATCCCGGACTTGGTCATGGTCGCGCGCAGGCTGGCGAACTCGTCGTCGACGAACTTGGCGAAGGCTTCGCCGGACATGACGGCGGGCGTCCAGTCGTTCTTCTTCATGGCCTCGGCCCACGACGGCGTCTTGATGGCGGCCAGCACCATGTCGGTGAGCGCCTTGCGCTGCTCGGCCGAGATGCCGGGCGCGCCGTACACGCCGCGCCAGTTGCCGATCTCGACGTTGATGCCCTGCTCCTTCAGCGTGGGCACGTTGATGCCCGGCAGGCGCTGGCCCGAGGTGACGGCGATCGCCTTCATCTTGCCGGCGTTGATGTACTCGGCAAATTCGCTGTAGCCGCTGCCGCCCACGGTGACGTTGCCGCCCAGGATGGCCGCGGTGGCCTCGCCGCCTCCGCGGAAGGCCACGTAGTTGATCTTGGCCGGATCCACGCCCACCTCGCGGGCGATCATCGCCGCGGCGATGTGCTCGGTGGAGCCGCGCGAGCCGCCGCCCCACTTGACGCTGCCCGGGTCCTTCTTGAGTTGCTCGACCACGTCCTTCATGGACTTGAAGGGCGAGTTGGCGGGCAGCACGAAGACGTTGTATTCGCTGGTCAGGCGCGCCAGCGGGGTGGCCTGGCTCAGGCTGACCGGGGGCTTGCCGGTGATGATGCCGCCCAGCATGACGGCGCCCATGACCATGAGCGCGTTCGGATCGCCCTTGGAGCCGTTGACGAACTGGGCCAGGCCCAGCGCGCCGGCGGCGCCGCCCTTGTTGTCGTAGGTGACGGTGTCGGCCAGCTTGCCGTCCATCAGGGCCTTGCCCAGCGCGCGGCCGGTGGTGTCCCAGCCGCCGCCCGGATTGGCCGGGATCATCATCTTGATGTTGGCGCCCGCGGCCCGGGCCGACAGCGGGAGCGTGCCCGCGGCGGCCAGCGCGGCCAGGGACTTCAGGAAGGTATCGCGACGCATGGTGTCTCCTGTAATGGGAAGCTTTCGATTGGCCTTCGGGGCCGACGACGTGGCTATCATGCGCGCCCCGGCTGTCAATTGGCTGTCCGGCAAACTGGGGAAAACACCAAAATCCGCTCCATGAAGCTGCTGCTCGTCGAGGACGATCCCACCATGCAGACCACGCTGCAGCGCACGCTGGGCCGCCGCATGATCGACGTGCGCGTGTGCGGCGACGGCGCCCTCGCGCTGGCCCAGTGGCGCGAGCTGCAGCCCGACGTGGTGGCGCTGGACCTGAACCTGCCCAACCTCGACGGCCTGCAGGTGCTGGGCCAGGCCCGCGCCGCCGGCCTCACCACGCCCGTGCTGCTGCTCACCGCCCGCGGCACCGTGGGCGACCGCATCGTGGGCCTGAACGCCGGCGCCGACGACTACCTGCCCAAGCCCTTCGACCTGGACGAACTGGAGGCGCGCATCCGCGCCCTGCGCCGGCGCCACCAGAAGAGCGAGGCGGAGTCCCAGGCCCCTCGATTGCCCGAGGTCGGTGGCCTGCGCGAGGACCCGGCCAGCGGCGCCATCTACCACCGCGGCGAGGTGATGGACCTGACGCCGCGCGAGGCGGCCCTGCTCAAGGCGCTGATGGTCAAGCCCGGCCACGCGGTGACCAAGGAGCGCCTGTTCGAGCTGGTCTTTCCCGGGGAGACCGACGTGCAGTACGAGGCCGTCGAAGTGGTGGTGTATCGCCTGCGCAAGAAGCTGGCGGGCACCGGCGCCGCCCTCATGACCCTGCGTGGCCTCGGCTACCTGCTGCGTGAAGAATCCCGATAGAGCGCCGGCCGCCGCGCGCCGGACCGGCAACGCCAGCCTGCGGCGCACGCTGCTGATCGGCATCCTGGCGCCGATCGCGCTGTTCATCGTCATCAACAGCGTGAGCCTGTACCGACAGAGCCTGGTGGCCGCCACCACCGCCTACGACCGCACCCTGCTGGCCTCGGCCAAGACCATCGGCGAGCAACTGGACGTGCAGGGCTTCGACGACGCCGCCCAGCTGCGCGCCACCGTGCCCTACGCGGCGCTGGAGGCCTTCGAGGCCGACAACCAGAGCCGCATGTACTACCGCGTCTCCACGCAGGACGGCACGCTCGTCTCCGGCTTCGACGAGCTGGCGGTCTGGCGCGGCAAGATCCCGGCGCGCCCGCCCTATGCCGCGCTGGTGGACTTCTACGACGGCACCTTCCGCGAGCAGCCGGTGCGCGTGGCCGTTCTGCTGCAGCCGGTGGCCAGCGCCCACGGCCGCGGCATGGCCGTGGTGCAGGTGGCCGAGACGCTGGAGCTGCGCGAGACGCTGGCGCGCAAGCTGCTCGTCGACATGCTGTGGCGCCAGCTGCTGCTGATGGGCGTGGTGGCCGGCGTCACCGTGCTGGTGGTGCAGCGCGCCACGCGGCCGGTGCGGGCCCTGGGCGAGGCGATCGAGGCGCGGGCGGCGGACGACCTCTCGCCCATCGACGCACCCGACGCCCCGCGCGAGCTGCGCCCGCTGGTCGACGCCACCACCGCCGTGATGCGCCGCCTGCAGGGCCTGCTGGACCACCAGAAGCGCTTCGTGCGCGACAGCGCGCACCAGCTGCGCACGCCGCTGGCGGTGCTCAAGGCGCAGGTGCAGTCGGCGCGCCGCGGCGACGTGCCGTCCGGCCAGGCGCTCGAGGAGATCAACGCCACCGTGGACCGCGCCACGCAACTGGCCAACCAGATGCTCTCGCTGGCCAAGGTGGAGCAGCTGCGCCAGCGGCCGGAATCGGTCACGCTGGACTTCGCGCAGGCGGTGCGCAGCATCGCGCTGGACCTGTCGCCGCTGATGGCCGACAAGGCGCTGGACGTGGGCATCGACACCGAGCCGGCCCGGGTGCATGCGCACCAATGGATGCTGCTGGAGCTCACCCGCAATCTCGTGCACAACGCCATCAAGCACAGCCCCGAGGGCGGCACCCTGGCCATCGAGCTGCGGCCGCATGCGGGCATGGCGGTGCTCACCGTGCGCGACGACGGCCCAGGCATCCCGGACGAACTGCGCCAGCGCCTGTTCGCCCCGTTCGCGGCCGGCGACATGGCCAAGGGCTCCGGCCTCGGCCTGGCCATCTGCAAGGAGATCGTGATGACCCTGGGCGGCAGCCTCACGCTGGACAACCGCCCTGGCGGCGGCCTGGATGCCGCTGCCCGGCTGCCGCTGGAAGGAGAACAATAGAGGCACCATGGAGAGATTGCGCATCGACAAGTGGCTGTGGGCCGCGCGCTTCTACAAGACCCGGTCGCTGGCCGCCGACGAGATCGGCAAGCACCGCGTGCAGGTCAACGACGAGGTGGCCAAGGCCTCGCGCGAGGTCAAGATCGGCGACCGGGTCACGCTGCGCCAGGGCGTTGTGCAGCGGACGGTGCTGGTGCGGGGCCTCAGCGGCGTGCGCGGGCCGGCGCCGGTTGCGCAGCAGCTCTACGAGGAAACGCCCGAGAGCGTAGCCGCGCAGGCCGCGGCGCGCGAGCAGCGGCGCCTGGGCAGCGAGCCGGCCCTGGCGATCGAGCAGGGGCGGCCCACCAAGCGCGAGCGCCGCAAGCTCGACGAGGCTTCGCGCGGCTGGGGCAACCGCTGGAGCGCCAGCGTGGACGACGACAAGGAAGGCTGAGCGGCGCCTTCAGGCGAAGCCGTAGAGCTCGGCGGGGTTGTCGGCCAGCATCGCCCGCACCCGCTGCGCGTCGCCATCCATCAAGGACACCGACCAGTCCAGCAAGGCCTGCTCGTCCGGCACCGGCTTCACGTTCGGATGCGGCCAGTTGCTGGCCCACAGGCAGCGCTGCGGGTAGCGCCTGGCCAACTCGCGCGCGATGGGCTGCACATCGGCATAGCCCGGCGGGCCGCTGCGCGAGCTCTCGTACGGGGCGGACAGCTTGATCCACGCCTTGCCGCCGTCGAGCACACGGCACAGCGCATGGAAGGCCTCGCCGTCCGGCGTCACCGGGCCCAGGAACTTGCCGATGTGATCGATGACCAGGCGGCAGGGCAAGGCCAGCAGGTGCGGGGCATGCTGGCCGAAGTCGCGGCCGTCGAACTGCACGTCGGCGTGCCAGCCGCGCGGCGCCAGGCGCTCGGCCAGCGGCGCCAGCGCGGACCACGGCAGCACGCCGCCGGGCAGCATCATGAAGCGCACGCCGCGCATGCCGCCGGCATGCAGGCGGTCCAGTTCCGGGTCGGCCACGTCTGGCGGGACCACGGCCACACCACGTGCGCCCTCCCCCAGCTCCTTGATTGCCGCCAGCGTACAGCCGTTGTCGAAGCCGTAGCCGGTCGGCTGCACGACGACCACGCGGCGCACGCCCAGCCTGCGCTGCACCTCACGGTAGGCCGACGCCGGCGCGGGCGGCGGCTGAAAGGTGGCGGTGGGTGCCAGGGCGAAGCCCGGCGAAAAGACGTGCACGTGGCAGTCGCAGGCGTTGTCGATCATGTGGTGGGTCCCCATCCGGCTTGCCGCAGGCGCGAGGCCGCGCGGGCATTCACCGCGCCGACCGGCATGCGGCCCTGCAGCAAGGCCGTCAGCTGCGACACGGTTTCCAGCGCCTGGTACTCGATGGCCGGCAGCGTGAGTCCGCCGATGTGCGGCGTGGCCAGCACGCGCGGATGGCGCGCCAGCGCCGGGCCAGGCATCTGGTCGGGCGCCATGCCCACGTCGAGCGCGCACCCGGCCAGGCGTCCGGCCTCCACCGCCTGCAGCAGCGCGGCCTCGTCGACCAGCTCGCCGCGCGAGGCATTGATGAAGAAGGCATCCGGCTTCATGGCGGCGAAGGCCGCGGTGCCGAAGAGGCCGGCGGTCTGCGGATTGGCCGGCGCCAGGCACACCACGAAATCCGCGCCTGCCAGCAGCACGGGCAGCTCGACCTGCCGCACCCCTCCCTGCGGCTCGATGCGCTGCGGCGTGCTAACCAGCAACTGCATGCCAAAGGCCCGCGCCAGCGGCGCCAGGGTGCTGCCGATGCCGCCGAAGCCCACGATGCCCAGCGTCGAGCCGCGCAGTTCGCGGCCCATGACCGGCATCGGCGGCGCGCCGCGCTGGTAGGCCTGCACGTAGCGGCTGGTGCCGCGCGCCAGGTCGATCATCGCGCCCACGATCCACTCGGCCACGGCCGCGTTGAAGCCCGGCCCGCACTGCGTCACCAGCACGCCGCATGCGCTGGCCGCCGGCACGTCGACGGTGCGGATGTCCATCGCGCAGCGGATGAAGGCCTTCAGGCGCGGCAGCGCTTCGAACAGCCGCGCCGGCCCGGGTGTCTGGCGATAGGCGATCAGCGCGTCGCAATCGGCGGCCGCGGCGATCAGTTCTTCCGTGGGCAAATCGCGCGCCTGCGGGTTCAGGCGCACCTCGGCCACGGCATGCAGGGCGTCGAGCGCCCGATCGCCGAAGTAGCTCTGCAGCTTGTCGCCGGGATGCGTGACGAGGACCCGCGCCTTCATCGCGCCTTCGCCTCGGCCGCCTTCGGCCTGCTGCTTCGGGGCACCGCGGCCGGCGGCGCGGCGACGGATTCGCGCTCGACCAGCTGCCGCGGCGGAAAGACGCGCTCGCGCGCCGCTTCCGCTTCGTCGCGCGCCATGGCCTGCTCGACCATCGCCTTCGCCATCTCGTGAACCGGCAGCTCCACCGTGCTGAGGGCCGGGTTGGAAAGCCCCGACAGGTAGAGCCCGTCGATGCCCACGATGGACACGTCCTGCGGCACGCGCAGGCCCACGTCGCGCAGGCCGGCCATCAGCCCGAAGGCCATCAGGTCGTTGAGCGCGACGATGCCGGTGGGCCGCTGCTTCATGCGCGCCAGCCGCGCCGCCATGGCGCGGCCAACCTCGGCGATGACCGCGTCGCTGTACTCGTTGAGGGCACCGCCGTCGATCACCTGCGCCTGCTGCGGCGCCAGGCCCGCCGACTCGGCGGCGGAATGAAAGCCGTCGATCTTGGCGCTGCGGCTCATCGTAAGGCCCGCCACGGTGGCGAAGGCCAGCTGCCGGTGGCCCTTGGCGATCAGGTGCGCGGTGGCCATGCGCGCCGCCTCGAAGTTGTCCGGCATCACGTGGCCCACGCGCGAGCGCCGCCCGGGCGTTGCGCCGCGGTCGTAGCTGATGACCGCCATGCCGCGCTCCACCGCGGATTCGAAGTGACGCTCGTCGGCCAGCGAGGAGATCACGATCACCCGCCGCACGCCGTGCGCCAGCAGGTCCTCGAAGAAGGCGCTCTCCTTCTCTCGGTCGCGGTAGGTGCTGCCGATGAGCAGCCGGAAGCCGTGGCCCTGCTGCGCCGCGGTCTCGACCTCGCGCGCGATGTGGCCGTACATCGGGTTGGTGAGCGATGGCACCAGCAGGCCCAGGAGAGGCGTCTGCCCGGTCTTGAGCTGCTGCGCCAGCTTGCTCGGCCGGAACTGCAGCGCCTCGATGGAGGCGCGCACCCGGGCCAGCGTCTCGGGACGCATGCGGTCGACGCGGCCGTTGAGCACGTTCGACACGGTGCTCACCGACACCTGCGCATGTTGCGCCACGTCCTGGATGGTGGTCGTCATCTCTTCTCTTGAAAGTCTCTACAGGCCCAGCCGCAGCGGCAGCCACAAGGAAAACGAGGGTACCAGCACCAGCACCAGCAGGGCCACCGCCAGCACCGCCAGGTACTTGGCCATCGGCCGGGCCACGTCCTTCACCTGGGTGCCGGTGATGGCGCAGGTGGCGAACAGGCCCAGGCCGATGGGCGGCGCGAACAGCCCCAGGCCCATGGCGATGACCATCACCGTGCCGAAGTGCAGCGGATGGATGCCCAGCTGCTGCGCGATGGGCGTGAGCAGCGGCCCGAAGATGATCAGCGCCGGCGCCCCCTCCAGCACCGCGCCGAACACGACCATCATCGCCACCGCCAGCACGATGAAGCTGATGCTGCCGTACTGGTGCGCGAAGGCCACGATGCTGGCCGACACCTGCTGCGGAATCTGCTCGATGGTCAGCGCGAACGACAGGCTCGACGCCGCCGCCACGATGAACAGGATGCTGCCCGCCATCGAGGCCGACTTCACGAACAGGCGCGCCAGCCCGCCCAGGCTCAGTTCGCGGAACACCACGCTGCCGGCCACCAGCGCGTAGATCACCGCGAAGGCCGACACCTCGGTGGACGTGGCCACGCCCGAGGTCACGCCCTTGCCGATCATTGCCACCATGACGATCGCAACCAGCGCGCCACCCAGCAGCTTGAGCATGGGCGTGCGGTGCTCGAAGGCGTCGTCGGGGTTGATGCGCCCGCCCACCGCCACCGCCAGCGCCGCCAGGGCCAGCGCCATCACGGCCGCCGGCACCAGGCCGGCCATGAAGAGCCCGGCGATGGAGATGTTGGCGACGAAGCCCATGATGATCATGTTGATGCAGGGCGGGATGGTCTCGGCCATCACCGCCGTGCAGGCCAGCAGGCCCGCGGCCTCGTTCGGGTCCTGCTTCGTGCGCCGCACCGCCGGCATCACGATGCCGCCCACCGCCGCGATGTCGGCCAGCTTGGAGCCCGACACGCCCGAGAAGAAGGCGGTGGCCGTGATGGTGATGAGGCCCAGCCCGCCGCGCACCCGTCCGAACATGCGCAGCAGCAACTCGATGAGCCGCGCCGACATGCCGTTCTGCTCCATCAGGAGGCCCGCCAGCACGAAGAAGGGAATGGCCAGCAGCACGAAGTGGTCGCTGCCCGCCATCACCTGCTGCGAGTAGATGAGCAGCGGCAGCGAGGGGTCGGCCAGGAAGTACAACAGCGATGCGAAGGCCAGCACGAAGCCGATCGGCACGCCCAGCGCCAGCGCGCCGAAGAAGCCGACGGCCAGCAACAGGCCGCGCGGCACCGCGTGGGCGGGCATGAAGCCGTTCCACCCGTACACGAGGCCCAGCACGACGAGCGCCCCGGCGAGCGTGGCCCACACCAGCCGCGCCGGCCCGGCCGTGGCATGCGCGATCGCGAACAGCGTCATGAAGGCGCTGCCGAAGACCACGGGAAAGACGTAGAGCCACTGCGCCAGGCCCAGCGGCGTGGTCTGGCCCCAGGTGTCGACCAGCAGCAGGATCGAGGACACGAAGAGGCTCGCCGACACGCCCGCGATGATCCAGTGTCCCACCTGCAGCAGCGCCGGCTGCCAGTGCGCCGGAAGCAGGTGGCGGAACAGGTCCACGCCCACGTGCTGGCTGCGCGCCAGCACGGAGGCCGCGCCGAAGAACACCAGCACCAGCATCAGCGCGCGCGCCACTTCCTCGGCCCAGTCCACCGGGTCGTGCAGCGCGTAGCGGTAGATCACCGACAGGAACACCATCAGCACGTCGACGGCCAGCACCACCGCCGACAGCACCTCGATCCAGCGGGTGAGCGCGTCCAGCAGCCGGCCCACCTTCACCTCGCGTACCGGCAGCACCGGCGCCGGGTTGTCGATCGCGACGCTCACCGCATCAGCCCCGCGCCGCCGCGATGTCGGCGAAGAGGGGCGCGGTGCTCGGGTACTGCTTGGCGAAGTCGGCCCACAACCTGGCCTCCATCTCCTTGCGCACCGCATCGCGCTCGGCCGGGGCCATGGGGAAGAAGGTCATGCCCTTCTTCTTCAGTTCCTCGATGGCGGCGGCGCCCTTCTCGCCCGCCAGGCCGCGCTGCTGCGCGGTGGAATCGGCCACCGCCTTCATGAAGGCCGGGCGCAGGTTGGCCGGGATCTTGTCCTGGCTGCGCCGGCTGATGACCACCACCATGGGGCTGAACAGGTGTTCGGTCATCCAGCAGGACTTGGTCACCTCGTTGAGCTTGCTGGCCAGCACCGTGGCCGCGTCGTGCTCGAAGCCATCGACGACGCCGGTCTGCGCCGCCATGTACAACTCGCCGAAGGGAATGGGCGTGGGGATGGCGCCCATGATCTTGAAGGTCTCGATGAAGGCCGGCGTGGGCAGCACGCGCAGCTTCACGCCCTTCACCTCGGCCAGCGACTTCACCTGGTTCTTGGTGTAGACGCTGCGCGGGCCGAAGTGCGAAGTCCAGGTGAGCACGGTGCAGCCGGCGCGCTTTTGCAGCATGTCGTTGAGCGAGGCGCCGGCCTTGCCGTCCATGGCGCGGGCCACGTGGGCGTAGCTGTCGAAGAGGTAGCCCAGGTCCAGCATGCCCAGCTCGGGCAGCACCGTGGCCCAGATGGACGAGCCGGTGACCATCATGTCGATGGAGCCCACCTTCACCTGCTGAACCACGTCGCTTTCCTTGCCCAGCTGGTTGTTGGGGAAGTAGTCGAGCCGGATGGCGTCGCCCACCGAGGCCTTCAGGTTGGCCTGCAGGCGCTGGTACCAGACGTAGTGGGCCGCGTTGTCGTCCGCGGTCATCGAGGACGAGAAGCGCAGCGCCACCGGGCTCTGCGCCCACGAGATCGCAGGCGCGGCGAGCGCCGCCGCGGCGGCGGAGGTGGACTGGACGAAGCGGCGGCGGGTCAGGGTGGTCATGCGTTGTCTCCTGGCGGTTGTTGTCTTCCCGATGGTGTATCGGTTTAGTGAACCGATTTACTGTATCGATACATCGATTGCCAGCGATCGGGGTTTGACCCTAGGCCGCCTGCCCGCGCCTTGCCCGATGCGCGCCCAGCCCGTAGCCTCGGGCCACCGTCCACTGCATCGACCACAAGCCGACCCATGCCCAGCTTCAAGCCTTACTGCGTGCCCTCCCGTGGCGACAAGTTCAGCCTCGCCAAGCTCGACCCCGGCGCCACGCCCTTCTCGCGAGGCAGCGACCAGGCGCAGCGCGAGCGGCTCGACGAACTGGCCATCGAGCTCGACAAGATGCAGAACCGCCTGCACGCAGAAGGACGCCGAAAGGTGCTGCTCGTGCTGCAGGGCATGGACACCAGCGGCAAGGACGGCACCATCCGCTGGGTGTTCTCGCGCACCTCGCCGCTGGGCGTGCGGGTGGTGCCCTTCAAGGCGCCCAACGACGTCGAGCGCGCCCACGACTACCTGTGGCGCTGCCACGCGGTGGTGCCCGCTGCCGGCCAGCTCATGGTCTGGAACCGCAGCCACTACGAGGACGTGCTGGTGCCCGTGGTCGAGGAGTACATCGACAAGAAGGAGGCGCAGCGCCGCTACCGCCAGATCAACGACTTCGAGCGCCTGCTGACCGAGACCGGCACCACGGTCATCAAGTGCATGTTGCACATCAGCAAGGACGAGCAGCGCACCCGGCTGCAGGAGCGCATCGACACGCCCGGCAAGCAATGGAAGTTCGCCCGCGCCGACCTGGACGTGCGCCTGAAGTGGGACGCCTACCAGCGCGCCTACGAAAAGGCGCTGGCCGCGACGTCCACCGAGCACGCGCCCTGGCACGTGATCCCGGCGAACAGCAAGGCGCACCGCAACCTGATGATCGCCAGCCTGCTCATCCAGACGCTCAAGGACATGAAGCTGCAGCTGCCGCCGGCAGACCCGGCGCTGAAGGGGCTGATCGTTCCTTGATTGCCAGTCCGGCAACAGTCAAGCTCGCATCGTGAACTAGTCCCTTCTGGTCCGGCCCGCTTGGGCATATAAACCAAAGTATTCAACAACACTTTGGAGGGCCACACCATGAACTCTCGCCTCATGGGCATCACCGTCGAAAGGCCGCAGGACGGCTGCTACTACTGGGTCATCCACGAGGACGTGCAGCACGACGGCCACTACGAGACGCTGGAGCGCGCCCCGCGCGCCAGCCCCAGCTATTCCGAGGCCCTGGCCGACGGCTACTGGATGCTGCAGCGCATCAACGGCCGCAAGTACGGCCTGCACCAGCTGCGCAACGCCCGCCCTTGCTGACCCCATTGGCGGCGCCGCCGGGCGCCGTCGTGTAAGGTCCGCCCTTCCTCGGTTCTTGGCGAGAAGGATTGCGAATGGCGGACCATTTCGAGCTTCACTACTGGACTGGCATCCAGGGCCGCGGCGAATTCGTCCGGCTGGCCCTGGAGGCGGCGGGCGCCTCGTACGTCGACGTGGCGCGCGAGCCCGAAAGCAAGGGCGGCGGCGACGGCGCCCTGATGCGCCGCCTGCGGCACGTGTCCAACGCCACGCCCTCCTTCGCCCCGCCCTTCCTGGTCCATGGCGACTTCGTCGTTGGCCAGACGGCCGCCATCCTGATCTACCTCGGCCCGCGCCTGGGCCTGGTCGGCAAGACCGAGCGCGAGGTGCTGTGGACGCACCAGCTGCAGCTGACCATCGCCGACATGGTGGCCGAGGCGCACGACAGCCACCACCCCATCTCCTCCTCGCTCTACTACGAGGACCAGAAGGAAGCCGCGCTGGAACGCGCCAAGGACTTCTGCGCGCACCGCATCCCCAAGTTCCTGACCTGGTTCGAGCAGGTGCTCGAGCGGAACGTCGCATCCGGCACGCACCTCGTGGGCGACCAGCTGAGCTATGCGGACCTGTCGCTCTTCCAACTCGTCGAAGGCCTGCGCTACGCCTTCCCCAAGGCCACCGCGCAAGCGCTGGCCGAGCGGCCGCACGTGGTGCGGCTGCGCGACGCGGTGCGGCAGCTGCCGCGCATCCGCGACTACCTCAAGAGCCGGCGCCGCCTGGCCTTCAACGAGCAGGGCATCTTCCGGCGCTATCCGGAACTGGACGCGAGCTGAGCATGGCAGGCCATCGCATCTTCGCCATGCCCTTCGCCAAGGTGTATCCGCTGTACGTCGAGAAGGCCCGGCGCAAGAACCGCACGAAGGAAGAGGTCGACCAGGTGATCTGCTGGCTCACCGGCTACGACGCCGCGGGCCTCGCGCAGCAGATCGACAAGGGCAGCGACTTCGAGACCTTCTTCGCGCAGGCGCCGGCGCCGCATCCGAACCGCTCGCTGATCACGGGCGTGGTGTGCGGCGTGCGCGTCGAGGCGATCGACGACCCGCTGATGCAGATGATCCGCTACCTGGACAAGCTGGTCGACGAGCTCGCGAAGGGCAAGCCCGTCGAGAAGATCCTGCGGCAGCAGCCGGCCTCAGGCTGAGCGGCGGTACATCGCCCAGCGCACCGTGAGGATGTCCGCCGCGATCTTGGCGGCGTTGACGCCCGCATAGGACTCCGACGGGTCGAACTGGAAGCCCTCGCGATAGCGGACGACCTGCCCGTAGTCACCGTCGAACAGCATCGGCGCGGTGAGATCGGCGGGGTCGGTGCCGGTGGGCAGCGCCAGGAATTTGTCGGGATGGGTGGCGCTCTGGTAGAGATCGACGGTCAGCATGCTCATGCGCGGTCTCCGGTTCTTGGACTCGCCCCATGATTGCGCGCTTGCGCGCCCCTCGCAATCGGCGAAGGCCTACAAGCCGCGGCCGATCGCCTCGCGCATGTCGGCCGGCAACTCGATCGCCTGGTGAGTCGCCAGCGAGGTGCACACCAGCACCTGGCGCATCTGCATGCGCAGCTCGCCGCCGTCCAGGCTGGTGCAACGCGAGTCCAGCGTGATGGAGCGGCTGCCCAGGCGCTCCACGCGCAGCGCCAGCTCGACGCGGTCGCCCATCCTGCTGATGGCGCGGAAGTCGGCCTCCAGCCGCACGGTGGGCAGGCCCACCTGCCGCTCGATCACCAGGTGGGGGAAGCCGATGCCCAGACCCTCGCTGACCCAGTCCTCGACCAGGCCGTTGAACATCACGAAATACTGCGGATAGAAGACGATGCCCGCCGGGTCACAGTCGGAAAAGCGGATCAGGCGCTCGCGCGCGAACACCCCTTGCGTCACATCACTTCTCCGCCCGACACCGAGATCGACTGCCCGTTGATCGAGCCCGCCGCCTCGCCGCACAGCCAGCGCACCGCATCGGCCACTTCCTCGGGCTGCACGATGCGTTGCTGCGGATTGCCGGCCGCGAACTCGGCCATGGCCTCGGCCTCGCTGCGGCCGGTCTTGGCGACCACGTTGGCGATGCTCTCGCGCAGGATGTCGGTCTCGGTGTAGCCGGGGCACACGGCGTTGACCGTGACGCCCTTTTTCGCCACCTCCAGCGCCAGCGAGCGCGTGAGGCCCACCACGCCGTGCTTGGCCGCGACATAGGCACTGACGTAGGGGTAGCCCTTCTGCCCCGCCGTGCTGGCGATGTTGATGACGCGGCCCCACTTCGCCTGCAGCATGTCCGGCAGCGCGGCCTGCGCGCACAGGAAGCTGCCGGTGAGGTTCACGCCGATCATCTGCTGCCACAGCTGCAGCGTGGTCTTGTGGAAGGGCGCGCTCTCGGCCTGGCCGGCGTTGTTGACCAGGATGGCCACCGGACCGAGCGCGGCGCGCGCCTGCGCGAAGGCTGCATTCACCGAATCCGCATCGGCCACGTCGGCCACCACCACCGCGTGCTCGCCGGGCAGCGTGTCGGCCAGTTGCTGCAGCGGCTCGCGGCGGCGGCCCATCAGGCTCAGCCGCGCGCCTTCGGCCGCCAGGCTGCGTGCAATGGCCGCGCCGATGCCGCGCGCGGCGCCGGTCACGACCACGTGCCGGCCTTGCAGGGCCTTGCTTGTCTCTGTCATTGCTGGAGTCTCCTAGGCTGCGCGGCGCCTGGTCGCGCCGCCGGGCGTGCGGTCCCAGGTGCCGGGCGTCACGCCGCGCTCGCGCAGCTTGAATTTCTGGATCTTGCCGTTCTCGGTGCGGGGCAGCTCGTCCACCACGTCCACGTAGCGCGGGATGGCGAAGTACGGCAGGCGCCCCTCGCAGTAGGCGGTGAGCGCCTGCGGGTCGATGTGCTCGCCGGGGCGCGCGATCAGCGAGGCCATCACCTCGTCCTCTGCCAGTTCGGACTGCACCGGGTACACCGCCACCGTCGCCACCGACGGGTGGCTCAACAGCACCTGCTCCACCTCGTAGGAGGAGATGTTCTCGCCGCGCCGGCGGATCGCGTCCTTGGTGCGGTCGATGAAGCGGAAGGCGCCGTCGGCCTCGCGCACCACGCGGTCGCCGGTGTGGAACCAGCCGTTGCGCCAGGCTTCCTCGGTCTTGTCCGGCATGTTGAAGTAGCCGCTGGCGAAGACGAATGGCTCGGCCGCGCGCAGCAGCAGCTCGCCCGCCTCGCCGTCGGGCAGTGCGCCGTCTTCGGCATCGCCCACGCGGGCCTCGAAGCCCGGCTGCAGCCAGCCCATCACGCCGCCGCGCGGCGCGTCGGGGCGGCTTGCGATGACGAAGTTGGTCTCGGTGGAGCCGTAGCCTTCCAGCAACTGCACGCCGCAGCGCTCGCGGAAGGCCTGGCCGGCCGCCAGCGGGACGCCGGGGCCCAGTCCGATGCGCACGCTGTGGCCGCGCTCGCCCTCGCCTTGCGGCTGCGCCAGCAGGATGGGCACCATGGCGCCCAGCAGGTAGACCACCGTCGCACCGCAGGCCTGCATGGCCATCCAGAAGCCCGAGGCGGAGAAGCGCGGCAGGTACACCACCTCGGCACCGGTCAGCGCCGCCTGCGCGTAGGTGTTGAGCGCATTGATGTGGAACAGCGGCAGGGTCGTGGCCAGCACGTCCGCGCTGTCCACGCCCAGGATGCGCGCCGTGTTCGCGCCCCACCAGTAGAACTGCGCATGCGGGCAGGTCACGCCCTTGGAGGGGCCGGTGGTGCCCGAGGTGTAGAGGATGGCCAGCAGGTCGCCGGGGCCGACGTCGGCGGCCTCGGCTTCGGGCACATCGTCCGCCTTCGGATAGCTGCCCTGGTCGCCCACCACCCAGGTGGTGTCGAGCGCGCATTGCGAGAGGTCCGCGGTCTTCAGCCGGTCGACGAAGGCGTCCTCGACGAGCAGCAGCTTCGCCCCGCTGTTGGCCAGGAAGTACTGGATCTGCGGCCCCATGGCGGCCGTGTTGATCGGCACCGCCACCGCGCCCATCCAGCCGCAGGCCAGGAAGGTCTCCAGGCACTCGACGCGGTTGCCGCACATGAGCGCCACGCGGTCGCCGCGCTGCACGCCGGCGCGCTGCAGGAGTGCTGCGCGGCGCGCCACCTTCGACACGGCTTGCGCGTGGGTCCAGCGCACGTCCCCGATGCACAGCGCGGGCCGGTCGCCGAAGCGCGCGGCCTGCCGGCGCAGCATGTGCACCAGCGTGCGCTCGCCCGCGGGCAGCACGTCGTAGCCGGCAGCGTCGTCAGTCATCGTCGTCGTGCGAGCCGCCGCCGAGATAGGTGGCCTGCACGCGCGGGTCGCTGGCCAGCGACTGCGAGGCGCCGTGCAGCGCGATCTCGCCCGTCTCCAGCACATAGCCTTCGTCCGAGCTTTCCAGCGCGGCGCGGGCGTTCTGCTCCACCAGCAGGATGGAGACGCCGTCGTCGCGGAGCTTCCGCACAATGGTGAGGATGTCCCGCACGATCAGCGGCGCCAGGCCCAGGCTGGGCTCGTCCAGCATCAGCAGGCGCGGCTGCGACATCAGCGCGCGGCCCACGGCCAGCATCTGCCGCTCGCCGCCCGAGAGCGTATTGGCGCGCTGCGAGCGGCGCTCGGCCAGCCGCGGGAAGCGCTCGTACACCCACTGCAGGCGCTTGCGCAGCGCGTCGCTCGACAGCCGCTTCGAATAGGCGCCCAGCTGCAGGTTGTCCAGCACCGTCAGCTCGCCGAACAGCTCGCGCTTCTCCGGCACCAGGCACAGGCCGCGCTCCACGCGCGCCTCCACGTCCATGCCGTGCAGGTCCTCGCCCTCGAATCGCAGCACGCCCTTGGAAGGCAGCAGGCCCATGGCAGCGGCCAGCAGCGTGGTCTTGCCCGCGCCGTTGGGGCCGATCACCGAGATGATCTGGCCGGCATCGAGCGACAGCGACACGCCGCGCACCGCATCCACCTGCCCGTAGGAGACGTGCAGGTCGCCGATCTCCAGCATCGGCACGTTCTTCTTGTCGCTTGCGCTCATGCCACGCTCCCCAGGTAGGCGGCCTGCACACGCTCGTCGGCGCGCACCGCGGCCGGCACGCCCTCCACCAGCTTGGAGCCGAAGTTCATCACCACCAGGCGGTCCACCAGCTTCATCACGAAGTCCATGTCATGTTCGACGATGAGGATGGTCACGCCCTCCTCGCGCAGCTTGCGCAAGAGGTCGCCCAGCGCCATCTTCTCCTTGCGGCGCAGGCCCGCGGCGGGCTCGTCCAGCACCAGCAGCACCGGGTCGGCGGCCAGGGCGCGGGCGATCTCCAGGATGCGCTGCGTGCCCAGCGGCAGGCTGCCGGCCAGCTCGTGGGCGCGGTCGCCCAGGCCGATGCGGTCCAGCTGGCGCTTGGCTTCCTGCAGGATCTGGCGCTCTTCCTCGCGGTCCAGTCGCAGGCCGGCCTTGAGCATGCCCGAGCGGGTGCGCGAATGCGCGCCCAGGGCCACGTTGTCCAGGAGGCTCATGTGCGGGCGCAGCTTCACGTGCTGGAAGGTGCGCGCCAGGCCCAGGCGCGCCACCTCGCGCTGCGGCATGCCGGCGATGTCGCGGTCCAGGAAGCGCACCTTGCCCGAGCTCATCGTCAACGTGCAGGTCAGCAGGTTGAACATGGTCGACTTGCCCGCGCCATTGGGGCCGATGAGGCCGACGATCTCGCCCGCGTTCACGTCGAAGCTCACGTCGTTCACCGCCACCAGGCCGCCGAAGCGCTTGACCACGCCCTGCACCGACAGGATCTGCGTGCCCCGCTTGGGCAGCTCGCGGTGTGCCAGCGGCGCGGCGGGCTCGCCCAGCTTGTCCGCCGACTGCGGCGCCTGCAGGCGGCCCTTGGTGATGCGGCGCAGGAATCCCATGAGGCCGCCGCGCGCGAAGTGCAGCAGCAGGATGAACAGCGCCGCGAAGGTGATCGCCTCCAACTGGCCGGCGCGCTGCGTGAGCAGCGGCAGCACGTCCTGCAGCGCGTTCTTGGCCACCAGCACCAGGGCCGCGCCCACCACCGCGCCCGCCAGTTGGCCGAGGCCGCCGGCCACCGCCATCAGCAGGTACTCGATGCTGGCGCGCACGTCGAAGGGCGCGGGGCTCACGAAGCGGTTCATGTGCGCATACAGCCAGCCGGCCAGGCCCGCCAGGATGGCCGCCAGCACGAACAGCGAGAGGCGCACCTTGTAGGCATCCGCGCCCACGCTGGCCAGCAGGATCGAGCCGCCGCGCAGGCTGCGGATGGCACGGCCCGGCCGCGAGGCCATCAGGTTGTAGCTGAACAGGAAGGCCAGGCCCACGATGAACCAGATCAGGTAGTACATCGAGCGCGCATCCGCCAGCGAGAAGCTGCCGATGGAAAGCGCCGGAATGTTCGACAGCCCGGTGTGCCGGCCCAGCGCATCCACGTTGCCGAAGAGCATGGCGATCGACAGGCCCCAGGCGATGGTCGACAACGGCAGGAAGTGCCCGCCCAGCCGGAGCGTGAGCATGCCGATGGCCAGCGCAGACAGCCCGGTGAGCGCCAGCGCGAAGGCCAGGCCGATCCAGGGCGACATGCCGTGCGCCGTCGTGAGCCAAGCCGTCGAATAGGCCGCGATGCCCACGAAGGCCGCCTGCCCGAAGGAGGTGGCTCCGCCCACGCCTGTGAGCAGCACCAGGCCCAACGCAACCAGGGTGCCGATGCCGATGTCGTTGAGCAGCGAGACGCTGAAGTTGCCCAGCACCAGCGGCGCCAGCGCGATCGCGGCGACCAGCAGCGCGATCAGCAGTCGGAAGCGGGAGATGCGATTCATCTTGTTTTCTCCCCCCACGGTTGTGGTGTCGGGCACCACGCTCTGCACGGGCGGCTGTACGGCGCTCATTGATCCACCTCCTCTTCGTCTTCATCCGCATGCGGTGTGAGGAAGCTGCGCAGCATCAGCACCGGGATCAGCAGGCTGAACACGATCACGTCCTTCAGCGCGCCGCTCCAGAACGACGCGAAGCTTTCCACCAGGCCCACCGCGATGGCGCCGATGGCCGTCATCGGGTAGCTCACCAGCCCGCCGATGATGGCGGCCACGAAGGCCTTCAGGCCGATGATGAAGCCCGAGTCGTAGTACATGGTGGTCACCGGCGCGATCAGCACGCCGATCAGGCCCGCCAGCAGCGAGGCACTGCCATAGGCCAGCATGGCGGTGCGCGCGGGGCGGATGCCCACCAGCCGCGCACCCACCCGATTCACCGCCGTGGCGCGCAGCGCCTTGCCGGCCACCGTGCGCTCGAACACCAGGAAGAACAAGCCGCTGAGCACGATGGCCGAGGCCACCATCAGCATCACCTGCCCGCTCACCGTGAAGCCGTCGCCCAGAGCGAGCGAGCCGCTGGCCAGGGGCGCGGTACGCGAACCCTCGGGGCCGAAGAACAGCAGGCCCAGGCCCGACAGCAGGAAGTGCAGCGCCAGCGAGACGATCAGCAGCACCAGCACCGAGGCATCGGCGATGGGCTGGTAGACCACGCGCGCCAGCAGCGGCGCGATGGGCACCACCAGCAGCACCGTGGCCGCGATCTGCAGCGAGGCCGGCACGCCGGCGCGCGCCGCCAGCCAGGCCAGCAGGCAGGGAACGGCCGGCAGCACGCCCCACAGCAGCAGCGCCTTGGGGATCTGCCGATGCTCGCCGCGGCGGATCAGCGATCCCACTTCGGTCAGCAAGGCCAGCACCGCCAGCGTGAGCACCAGCCCGATGGTGGGCGGCAGGCGGTTGGTCTCGAAGGCGGCCAGCGTCAGCGCCGCGAAGGCGGCCACGTCGCCGAAGGGCACGAAGACCACGCGCGTCACCGAGAAGATGAGCACCAGTCCCAGGCCGGCGAGCAAGTAAACGGCACCGTTCGCCAGGCCATCGATGCCCAGGATGAGTGCCACGTCCCATGTCATTAGTCGTTCTCCCGGAGTCAGTTCGTTGCGTAAAGGTTCAAGGCGCGAGCTTCCACTGGCCGTTGTCGAGCTTGACGATCACGCGCGCACGCTCGTCCACCCCATACAGGTTGCCGGGCTTGAAGCTGTAGACGCCATGCACGCCCACCACTTCCTTGGTCGAGAAGATCGCGTCGCGCAGCGAGGCGCGGAACTCCGGCGTGCCGGGCTCGCCCTTGGCGCGCGCGGCGGCATCGGCGAACACCATCCAGCCGTCGAAGGAATAGGCCGAGAAGGCGTCGGAGGTGGGCGCGTTGTTGACCTTCTGGAAGGCGCTGCGGAAGTCCAGGCCGATCTTCTTGGTCGGGTACTCGTCCGGCAGCTGCTCGGCCACGATGATCGGGCCGGTGGGCATCAATGCGCCCTGCCCCGAGGCCCCGGCCACGCGAACGAAGTCGGGATTGATCAGGCCGTGCTGGCCGTAGATGCCGCCCTTGTAGCCGCGCTCCTGCAGTGCCAGGAAGGGCAGCGCGCCGGGCGTGCCGGCCCCGCCGGTCATCACCGCGTCGGGCTTGAGCGCCACGATCTTCAGCACCTGGCCGGTGACCGAGGCATCGGCGCGCGCATAGCGCTCGTTGCTCACCACCTTGATGCCGGCCTTGGCAGTGGCCTTGTTGAGCGCGTCGTAGACCAGGTCGCCCCACGCGTCGGTGAAGCCGATGTAGCCCACGGTCTTGACGTTGTTGCGCTTCATGCGCTCGACCACGGCATCCACCATCAGCTGCGTGGGCTGCGCCACCGTCACCACCCAGGGGTTGTCGGCCGGGTCCAGCGCGATGGGCGTGAGGCCGATCATGGGCGTCTTGGTTTCCTTGGCCACCTGCGCCATGGCGATGGCGGCGGGCACGCCCGAAGTGCCCATGATGACGTCGCACTTCTCTTCCTCGATCAGCTTGCGCGCGTTGCGGCCGGCCGTGGTCGGGTCGCTGCCGTCGTCCAGCACCACCAGCTGCACCTTGCGGCCGTTGATCTCGCCCTTGTAGCTCTGCGCCGCCGCCATGCCCTTCGAATAAGGCACGCCCAGCGAGGAGTTCGGGCCCGACAGCGAGACGCTCAGCCCCACCTTCAGGTCCGCTGCCAGCGCGGCGGATGCGGTGGCGGCCAGCACGGCCATGGCGACCGCACAGCGGGTCAGGGTCTTCGTCATCAGGCTCTTCATCACGGGACTCCTCGATGGTTGGTTTCGAATGGCTGACAGATCAGATGAACAGTTGGACCGCCGGCAGCGCGCGTTCGGCACCCAGCAGGTCCACGCGCTTCTGCTGCATGCGCAGGCCGTCAGGCGTGCGCACCAGCAGGTGGCGATAGCTTCCGGCGAGCATCACCTGCTCCTCGCCGCGCGCCTCGATGTAGAGGAAGGGCGTGCGCAGCACGGCGGTGCCGGCCTCCTCGTCCACGTCCTCCACCCGCGAGATCTGCAGCACGTGCTGGCAGCGGCTGGGCGGATGCTGCGAATGGGCGCGCGAGTCGCGAAGGCGCTGGATGCGCAGCTGCAGCAGCAGCCGGTCCTCGTAGGCGATGGAGTTGTGCGAATGCGCGTCTTCCTGGAAGCGCCCGAGCAGCGGCACCCAGTAGCGGCCGTCCTCGGTGAAGAGGTCCAGCCACTGCTCGTACTGACCTTCATCGAGCAGCGCCGCCTCCTGGGCGACGAAGTCGCACAGGGCCGTCTCGCGCAGCAGCAGATCGCTCGGCACGCCGGTCATGCGGTGGCTCCCATGCGCAAGGTCATGAAGTCGGCCCAGGCCCGGAACTGGTTGCGCATCAGCAGTTCACTGGTGCCATTGACGTCCTGCGGCGCCACTTCGGCATCACCCGGGTGGTGGTCGCGGTGCAGGCTCACCCACTCGTTGCCCTCGGCCTTCAGGCCCTTCTGCATGCTCTCGAAGAGGTGCACGTCGTCGTGCGCCACCACCGACATGGGCGAGAAGACCAGGCGGTTGTAGCTCAAGGCCCGCTCGAAAAGTAATTCGGGCGCACCCTCGGCCCGGAAAGCCCAGGCCTCCACCAGGGTGCGGTTGGCCGCCAGCGGCCGGATCACGCGGATGGCCTGCGGCGAGCCCTTGACCGACAGGCTGGGGAAGAGCACCGAGTTCTGCGGCGAGCGCGTGAGGATCTGCGTGGCCTTTTCCTCGCCGTGGGCGGCGCGCATGGCCTCTTCGTAGTCGCCCAGGCGCGCGTAGTTGGAGTGGATGGAAAAGCGCGTGCCCAGCACGCTATGGCCGTGCGGCAGCACGCGGCCGCCCATGTTGTCGAAGAACTCGTAGCCGGCGCCAAAGGGCAGGATCTGCTCCATGGCCATCGGCTTGGGCGCATCGGGCGCCTTGCCGGCCCACAGCGCGTTGGCGGCGCGGGTGGCCGACTCGTGCGTGGACAGCGGGTGCACCGTGTCGTTGATGTTCTCCAGGTACATCTTCCAGTTGCAGTGGATGATGTTGCGCATGGCGCCGCCGGCCAGCGTCAGCCTGCCTACCGGCGAGCGGTCGACCAGGTTGTCGATGGAGCGCAGGGCCTCGCCGAAGTAGTCCTCGAAGGACGGGCCTTGCGCCGACAGCCGCACGAAGACGAAGTCGCGGTACACGGCCACGCCGGGCACCAGGCTCAGGCCCCGCCCCGACTCGCACTCCTTCAGCCGCGTGCCCTCGTAGCCGGTCTTGATCGGAATGGCCAGCGGCGAACCGTCCAGCTTGTACGACCAGGCGTGATACGGGCAGCGGAAGAACTTGCCGGTGTTGCCGCAGCTGTCGCTCACCAGCTGCGAGCCCTTGTGGGCGCAGCGGTTGAACATCACCCGGATGCCGCCGTCGGCCTGCCGCACCATCATGAGCGGCCGGCCGGCGATCTCCTGCGCCAGGTAGTCGCCCGCGTCGGGCACCTGGCTGGCGTGGCCCAGGTAGGTCCAGGTGTTGGCGAAGAAATGCTCCTGCTCCAGCTCGAACAGCTCCTGGCTCAGGTACAGGTCGCGGTGCACGCGGTCCTCCTGTACCAGGGCGCGGATGCGATCGGGCTGGTCGCGGTACATGTTCGTTCGCCTTCAGCAGTACCGGCCTACTGGGCCAGCTTCCACTGGCCCTTTTCCATGCGCACGATCACCACCGCGCGCTGGTCCGAGCCATAGCGGTCGTCCGGCTTGAAGTTGTAGACGCCGTGCGTGCCCACCAGTTCCTTGGTCGAGACGATGGCATCGCGCAGCGCCGTCTTGTAGGCCGGCGTTCCCGGCTCGCCCTTGGCGCGAGCGGCGGCGTCGGCCAGCAGCAGGTAGGCGTCGTAGGTGTAGGAAGAGAAGGCGTCGGTGGGCACCGCGCCGTTGGTCTTCTGGTAGCTGCTGCGGAAGGCCATCGACACCTTCTTGATCGGATTGCTGTCGGGCAACTGGTCGGCCACCAGCACCGGGCCGCTGGGCACCTGCAGGCCTTCGATGGAAGCACCGCCCACGCGCACGAAGTCGGCGTTGATGAGGCCGTGCGTGCCGTAGATCTGACCCTTGTAGCCGCGATCCTGAAGTGCGAGGTAAGGCAGCGCACCCGGCGTGCCGGAGTTGCCGGCGAACACCGCGTCGGGCTTCTGCGCCACGATCTTGAGCACCTGGCCCGCCACCGAAGAGTCGGAGCGCGCATAGCGCTCGTTGGCCACAATCTTGATGCCGGCCGGCTCGGCGCTCTTGGCCAGCGAGTCGTAGGCCAGGTCGCCCAGCGCGTCGGAGAAGCCGATGAAGGCCACCGTCTTCACGCCGGCCTTCTTCATGCGATCGACCACCGCCGCCACCATCAGCGGGAAGGGCTGCGAGACGGTGACCGTCCACGCGCCCTCGGGGCCGGGAATGACCACCGGCGTGGGCGAGATCAGCGGCGTGCCGGTCTCCTTGGCCACCGCGGCGATGGCCATGGCGCCGGGCACGCCCGAGGTGCCGATGAGCACGTCCACCTTGTCGTCCACCACCAGCTTGCGCGCGTTGCGGCCGGCGGTGGTGGGGTCGGAGGCATCGTCCAGCACGATCAGCTCGACCTTGCGCCCGGCGATGGTGGGCTTCTCGGCGATGGCCGCGCGGATGCCCTTCTCGTACGGGATGCCCAGCGCGGCCACGGGGCCGGAGAGCGAGCTGATGAAGCCGATCTTGATGGTGTCGGCGGCGAAGGCCTGAGCGGCGGCCAGGGCCGTCGCGGCGAGTGCGAGGAGTTTGATCTTGGTCTTCATGTTCTTCTTAGTTCACGAGCTTCCACTGGCCCTTTTCCAGCTTGACGATCACGCGCGAGCGGTCGTCGGAGCCGTAGCGGTCGGTGGGCTTGAAGTTGTAGACGCTGTGCGTGCCCACCAGCTCCTTGGTGGAGACGATGGCATCGCGCAGGGCCACGCGGTAGGCGGGCGTGCCGGGCTCGCCCTTGGTGCGGCTGGCGGCATCGAGCATCACCAGCCAGGCGTCGAAGGAGTAGGCCGAGAAGGCGTCGGTAGGCGCGGTGCCGTTGGCCTTCTGGTAGGCGGCGCGGAAGTCCATCGCCACCTTGCGCATCGGGTTCGACTCGGGCAGCTGCTCGGCCACGATCACCGGGCCGGTGGGCGCCAGCAGGCCCTCCACCGAGGCGCCGCCCACGCGCACGAAGTCGGGGTTGATGAGCGCATGCGTGCCGTAGATCTGGCCCTTGTAGCCGCGCTCCTGCAATGCCAGGTAAGGCAGCGCGCCGGGCGTGCCCGAGGTGCCGGTGATGACCGCGTCGGGCTTCTGCGCCACGATCTTGAGCACCTGGCCGGCCACCGAGCTGTCGGCGCGCGCATAGCGCTCGTTGCCGATCACCTTGATGCCGGCGGGGCCCGCGCTCTTCTGCAGCGCGTCGTAGACCAGGTCGCCCCAGGCGTCGGAGAAGCCGATGTAGCCCACCGACTTCACGCCCGAGGCCTTCATCTTCTCCACCACCGCGCTCACCATCAAGGGCGCGGGCTGCGGCAGCGTGACCATCCAGGCGCCCTCCTCGCCCGGCAGGTTGGCGTTGGCGATCGAGATGAGCGGCGTCTTGGTCTCGCGCGCCACGGCGGCGATGGCCAGCGCACCCGGCGAGCCGGCGGTGCCGATGATCACGTCGACCTTGTCTTCCTCGATCAGCTTGCGCGCGTTGCGGGCGGCGGTGCTCGGGTCGGAGGCATCGTCCAGCGCCACCATCACGATCTTGTTGCCCGCCACCTCGGACTTGTAGGCCTGCGCGGCCTTGATGCCCTTCTCGTAGGGAATGCCCAGCGAGGACACCGGACCCGACAGCGAGGTGATGAAGCCCACCTTGAGGTCGGCCGCGAAGGCCTGGGCCACGGCGAGTGCACCGAGGCCGAAGGCCAGGCCGGTGCGAAGGCAAAGACGCGCGGAAACTTTCATGACGTTCCTCTTGGGTTCGTTGGTCGGTGGTGGTGAAAGAATCGAAGCCTCAACAGATGATTTATCAAATGTTCAGGACTAAAGAATATTAGTGTTCTTCGGGTTTGCTGAGAAGGGGAACTACCTACGCCTGGGTACGCCTTTCGGCGATCAGAGCGTGAGCGCGCCGACGCTGGTGCCGCCGCACACGTACAGCACCTGGCCCGTCACGTAGCTGTTGGCCGGATCGGTGAAGAAGGACACGGCCCGCGCCACGTCCGCCGACTCGCCGATACGGCGCACCGGAATGGACGCCTGCAGCGCCCGCTCGCGCTCGCTGTCGGCCGGGATCACGTCGTAGAACATGTCGGTTCGGATCGGGCCCGGCGCCACCACGTTGACGGTGATGCCCTCGGGCGCCAGCTCCAGCGCCCAGGTGCGGGCCATGCCCAGCATGCCGGCCTTGGTGGCCGAGTAGCTGGTGCGCGTGACAGCGCCCACGGCGGCGCGCGAGGACATCAGCACGATGCGCCCGAAGCGCTGCGCCTTCATCGTCGGCAGCACCGCCTGCGTGAGCGCGATGGCCGAGCCCAGGTGCAGCTCGACCAGGGCGTCGAGGTCGTCCAGCTTCACCTCGGGCAGAAGCGCGCCGCGGATCACGCCGGCGTTGTGCACCAGCGTGTTCACCTCGAACTTCTTCGCCGCCTCGGCGGCCGCCTGCAGCGTGGCCTGGCGGTCCATCAGGTCCACCTCCATGCTGTGCAGCCGCGGGTGGTCGATGTCGGCATGGCGGCGCGACAGCGAGACGACTTCGCAGCCCTCCTTGAGCAGGTGCTCGCAGATCACCTTGCCGATGCCGGCGCTGCCGCCGGTCACGATGGCCACGCGCTGGATGTCCTTGCTCATGCTTCAGCCCTCCACCAGCGCCAGCACTCGCAAGGGGCTGCCGCTGCCCTTCTGGATCTTCAGCGGCGGGCAGATCAACACCGCGCCGGTGGGCGGCAGCTTGTCGAGGTTGCTCAGGCACTGCAGGCCATAGCGCCCTGCCCCGTGCATGTAGTAGTGGCAGGGGTACGGCGGGCGCAGGTGGTAGCCCTGGCCGGCGTCGGTGCCGATGGCCTCGGAGCCAAAGCCCAGCACGTCGCGCTGCTCGACCAGGAAGCGCACCGCCTCGCTGCTCGGGCCGGGCGTGTGCTGGCCGGTCTCGTCGAAGTTCTGGTAGGCCTCCGGGTCCTGGCGCTGCGACCAGTCGGTGCGCATCAGCACCCAGGCACCGGCCGGGATGCGGCCGTGCGCGGCCTCGAAGCGCTCGATGTCTTCCACGCTCAGCAGGTAGTCGTGGTTCTTCTTCACGTCCTCGGAGCAGTCGATCACGCAGGCCGGCGCCACGAAGTGCTGCACGGGAATGGTGTCCACCGAGTTGTGCGGCAGGTCGCGGCCGGAGATCCAGTGGATGGGCGCGTCGAAGTGCGTGCCGGTGTGCTCGCCGCAGGAGAAGTTGTTCCAATACCAGCCCGGGCCGCGCTCGTCGTACTTGGACACCTCCTCGATGCGGAAGGGCCAGCACTGGCCCATCTCGGGTGGCAGCGCGATCTGCGGGAACTCGGGCGTGAGCGTCTGCGTGAGGTCGACCACGCGGATGCGTCCGCTGGCCAGCGCGCCCACCAGGCCGCCCAGCAAAGTCAGGGTCTCGGTCGTCATCGTTCTGTTCCTTGTCTCTTCAGCCGCCGGCGGCCAGTTCGCGTTCCAGCACCTTGGGGTTGTCGCGCCAGCGCTCCAGCCATTCCTGTGCCACGTCGCCGGGGTACACGTCCTCCACGCCGTCGCGCAGCGCCTTCACGATGGCGCTGGCCAGGCCCGCGGGCGCCAGCTTGGGCGGCGGCATGTGCTGGTTCCATTCGTCGTCGATGGGGCCGGGGAACACGTTGATCACGCGGATGCCGGCCGGCCGCATCTCGGCGCGCAGGCACTGGGCCAGCGAATAGGCCGCGGCCTTGGACGCGCTGAAGGTGCCGTGCGGCGGGAAGTTGGACAGCGCGTACACCGACAGCAGGTTGACCCAGGCCGTGGCCGAGGTCACGCCGTCGGCCGAGCGGCCCTTGAGCGCCGGCCCGAACTCCTGCGCCAGGCGCAAGAGGCCGAAGTAGTTGATGTCCATCTCCGCCTTGGCCACGTCGGTGCCGCGGCGCGAGCCGATGCCGAAGGTGCGGTGCACCTCGGCGTTGTTGATCACGATGTCCACCTTGCCGCCGATCTCGCCGGCCAGCTCGCTCACCGAGCGGCCGTTGGTCAGGTCCAGCGGCACCAGCGTCACCTGCGGCAGCGCGGTGATGTCCTCCAGGCCGCCGGTCTTCTTCCAGGGCTCGGCATGGCCGACCCAGACGATGTCGGCGCCGGCCTGCACCAGCGCGCGCACCAGGGCCTGGCCCACGGGGGTCTTGCCGTCGGTGACCAGCACCTTGCGGAACTTGGGGTCGCTGGTCATCTCGCGCAGCATCTTGTCGTCGGCCATGTGGGGGCTCCCTTCGTTCGGAAATCCAATGAGTACGGCTTGCCCGGCGCGGTCCAGGCGGGCGCCCACGCGCACGCGCGCCGGGGCCTCGCCCACCTCGCCGTGCAGGTGGACCACGAGCGTGGGGCCGGCATCGAGCTTCACCAGGCCCAGGCGCCAGGGCAGGCGCTCGCGGAAGAAGAGGTCGTTGCTGTGGTGCAGCGTGGTCAGGGCGCACAGTTCGCCCTCGCCCGACTGCGCACGCCAACGCAGCCGCGCCGACAGGCACTTGTGGCAGGCCTCGCGGGGCGGGTACTGCACCGTGCCGCAGTCCTCGCACTGCTGCAGCTCGAAGCGGCCTTCGGCGGCCGCGGCGGTGATGCCCAGCGCCACGCGGCCGCGCTGCGCCGGCGGCAGGTTCATCTGCTGCGTGCGCAGGACCGGGTTCTTGCGCTTGGGGCGCATCAGGGGCATGGTCATTCGGATCTCCCCAGGATGACGGCGCCGGTGCAGAGGCAGCGGTCGTAGGTGACCATGCCGAAGCCGCAGACCAGGCCGAGTTCCGCGTCCTTCACGGCGCGCTGTCCGGCCTGGTCCGTCAGCTGGCGGATGGTCTCGGTCATGCCCAGGAAGCCACCGGCCGCACCGGCCTGGCCCACCGAGAGCTGGCCGCCGCTGGTGTTGTTGGGAAAGCTGCCCGCGTAGGTCAGCCCATGCTCGCGCACGAAGGCCGGGCCCTCGCCCTTCTCGCAGAAGCCCAGGTCCTCGAACTGCATCATCACGATCACCGGGTAGTCGTCGTAGGTCTGGATGAAGTCCACGTCCTTGGGCTGGATGCCGGCCTGCGCATACAGGTCGCCACGGTCCATGCGCCAGCCGCCCTGCACCATCACCGGGTCTTCGGCGAAGGCGTTGTGGCGCTCGATGGCGCCGCGGATCACCACGTGCGGCAGGCCCAGGTCGCGCGCCTTCTCCTCGCTCATCACCAGGAAGGCCTCGGCGCCCGCGCAAGGCATGACGCAGTCGAACAGGTGGATGGGGTCGGAGATGGGCCGCGCCGCCATGTACTCGTCCAGCGTCAGCGCCTTCTTGAACAAGGCATTGGGGTTGGCCAGCGCGTTGGTGCGCTGGTCCACCGCGATGCGCCCGAAATCCTCGCGCCTGGCACCATAGGTGCGCATGTAGTTGGCGGTGATGAAGGCGAAGATGGAGTTGGGCCCGCCCGAGCCGTAGGGATAGGTCGCGTCGCGCGAGAAGTTGCTGAACGCGCCCAGGGTCTGGCGGAAGGAGTCCACATGGTTGGTGTCGGCCGCCACGCAGGCCACCACGTCCGCATCGCCGGACTGCACGGCGCGGGCGGCGCGGCGCAGGCACATCACGCCCGACGCGCCGCCGGTGGGCACGTGGTCCAGCCAGCGCGGCGAAAGGCCCAGGTGCTGAGTCACGCCCACGGCGGTGTCGGGCACCAGCGAGAAGCTCGACAGGCACAGGCCGTCGATCTCGTTCTTGGGAATGCCGCTTTCCTTCACCAGCGCCGCCAGCGCCTGGCCGATGAACCAGTGGGCGGTGTGAGTGGAGTAACGCACATAGGGCACCGTCACCGGCACGGCGACGGCCACCCCTTCGTAGGACAGGCGTCTGCTCTTGCTCATGCCTGCCTCTTCTTCATGGAACGCGTGTCCAGGCACTGCGGCTGGCCGGGCAACGCCCGGGCCAGGTCGCGCAGTTGGCCGCGCTGGATCTTCTGAGAGGGCGTGAGCGGCAGCGCATCGACGAAGGCCACGTAGCCCGGCGCCTTGTAGTAGGCGAGCTGGGCCAGCGCATGGTCGACGATGCTGGCGGCGAGCTGATTGGGCTGGTCGTTGGTCACCTCCTCGCGCAGCACGATGCAGGCCAGCACCTCGTCGCCGCGCACCTCGTCGGGCGTGGCGGCCACGGCCGAGGCCTTCACCGCCGGGTGCTGATTGAGCACGCTCTCCACCTCCACCGCCGAGATGTTCTCGCCGCTGCGGCGAATGACGTTCTTCTTGCGGTCGACGAAAAACAGGTTGCCGTCCGCATCGCTGCGCACCAGGTCGCCGGTGTGGAACCAGCCGTCGGCCCAGGCTTCGCGCGTGGCCTCCTCGTCCTTGAGGTAGCCGGAGAAGAAGTGCTGGCGCGGATCGCCGCCACGTGCACGCACCAGCAGTTCGCCGGGCGTGTCGGCACCGACCTCGCGGCCCTCCTCGTCCACCAACTTCATGTCCAGGAAGGCGGGCTTTCGGCCGAAGCAGCTGCTGCCCACCAGGCGCGGCTCGCGGTTGGCCATGATGCAGGCGCCGGCGCCCGTCTCGGTCATGGCCCAGGCCTCGACCAGCGGGAAGGCGAAGCGCTCCTCGAAGGGGGCATGGTTCTTCTTGTCCACGCCGGCGCCGAAGCCCCAGCGGATGTCGTGGTCGCTATCGGCCGGCGAAGGCGCGGCCGACAGCAGCATGGCCGGCATCACGCCCAGGTAGTGGACGATGGTGGCGCGGCTCTCGCGGGCGCTGGCGAGCCAGCTCTTCGGGTGGAAGCGATCCAGCTGCACCAGGCAGCCGCCGGACGTGAGCACCACCATGGTCGAGAACGCCATCGCGTTCATGTGGTTCAGCGGCAGCGGCGTGATGACGCGCTCGGTGTCGGGGCGGATGCTGCACACGCCGTCCAGCGCGGCATACCACTGGCCGGCGGAGAGGAAGTAGTCGTTGCTCAGGATGCAGCCCTTGGGGCGGCCGGTGGTGCCCGAGGTGTAGAGCAGCGCGCATTCGCTCGTGGGGCCGATGGGCTCGGCGGCGCGCGGCGCGGCCTGGGGTGCCTGCGGCACCGCGTCATGAGCGCCCATGGTGGCGAAGGGCACGCCGGCCTGCTCCGCTGCCGCGCGCAGGTCGGCGGCGCGCTCGGGCAGCGTCACGGCCAGGCCGATCTCGCTGTGGCCGATGAGGTAGATCAGCTCGGCCGAGCGCATCTCCGAATTGATCGGCACCACGCTCACGCCCAGGGCGTTGAGCGCCAGCCAGTGCAGCAGGAAATCCGGACGATTTTCCAGCAGCAGGCCGACGCGGTGGCCGTGGCCCCAGCCGGCCTTCGCGTAGGCCTGGCGCAGGCGCTCCACCTCGGCGGCGGCGTCGCCCCACAGCAATGCACCAGCTTCGATGCCGTAGGCCTTGGCGGTCACCGACTCGGTGAACAGGAACTCGGCCTGCGGCGTGCGGGCCGCCGTGGCGGCGAAGACGTCGTGAACGGTGTTCATGGACATCGGTTCAGATGAAGAGCTGCACGGCAGTCAGTGCAGCGTCGCAGTTCAGCAGGTTCACGCGCTTGAGCGTCATGCGCAGCGCGCCGTCCACCTGCTTGAGGTGATGGAAGAAGGTGCCCACGTAGAACTGCAGCTCGTCGCCTTGCGATTCGGTGTAGTGGAACTCGGTGCGCACCAGGTATTCGTGCGCCTCTTCGTCGAAACGTTCCACCGTCGGCACCTGCAGCAGGTGGTGGCAGCGGCTGGGCGGCTGCTGCGAGAAGGCGCGCGGGCTCTTCAGGCGCTCGATGCGCAGCTCGCGCAGCAGCTTGTCCTCGTACATGTGCGAGCAGTGATTGATGCCGTCCTCCTGCTCGGGCACGGCCGGCACCCAGTAGAAGGCGTCGTCGGTGAACAGCGCGTTCCACTCTTCATAGCGCTTGCCGTCAAGCAGGCGCGACTCCTGCACGACGAAGTCGATCAGGTCCTGGCGGGTGATTGGGGTGGCGGCCATCACATGTTCTCCGTCATCCGTTCGGCCCAGGCACGGTACTGGTTGCGCATCGGCAGCTCGTTGGTGCCGCCGGTGGTCTGCTCGCCGCCCTTGAGCTCGGCGGGGTCGTAGTTGCGGTGCAGGCTGACCCATTCGTTGCCGCTGGCATGCAGGCCGGCCTGCATGCCGCGGTAGGCCTGCAGGTCGTCGTGGCCCACCACCGAGAAGGGCGAGTTGATGAGCCGGTTGTACATGGCGGTGCGCTGCAGCAGCTCCGGCGGCGCGCCCTTGAGGCGGAAGGTCCAGCTCTCGATCAGCGTCTTGTCGGCCGAGATCGGCTTGACCACGCGGATGGCCTGGATCGCGCCCTTGATGGTCAGGTTGGGGTAGTACACGGTGTTGTGCCGCGCCATGCCCAGGATCTGCGCCGTCTTCTCCTCGCCGTAGCGCGCCTTCATGGCCGCGTCGTACTCGGGAATGGCGGAGTACTTGCTGTGGATGCTGAAGTTGACGCCGGTGAAGCTGTGGCCGTTGTCGTAGGTGCGGATGCCCATGTCGTCGAAGAACTTGTAGTCCGACATGAAGGGCACGAACTGCTCGATGGCCATGGGCTTGGGCGCATCGGCCGGCTTGTCGGCCCACATGGTCTTGGCTGTGCCGGCCGAGGACTCGTGCGCCACCATGGGGTGCATGGTGTCGTTGAGGTTCTCGACGAACATCTTCCAGTTGCACTGGTGCATGAAGCGCAGGCACCCGCCGGCGATCTCCAGCTCGCCCTCGGGCGAACGGTCCGCCATGTTGTCGATGGAGCTGAGCGAGTCGCCGAAGTACTCGTCGAAGTCCGGCCCCGCGTCGTTGATCTTCACGAAGATGAAGCCGCGGTGGCTGCGCACGTTCTTCACCACCGTCAGGCCCTTGGCCGACTCGCACTCGTGCAGCTGCGTGCCCTCGTAGCCGTTCTTCAGCGGAATGGCCAGCAGCGAGCCGTCGGTCTTGAAGGTCCAGGCGTGGTAGGGGCAGCGGAAGAACTTGCCGGTGTTGCCGCAGGGCGCGTTCACCAGGCGCGAGCCCTTGTGGGCGCAGCGGTTCATCATCACCTTGACCGAGCCGTCGCTGTGGCGCACGACGATGAGCGGACGGCCGGCGATCTCGGCCTGCAGGTAGTCGCCGTTCTTCGGCAGCTGGCTCTCGTGGCCGACGTAGTTCCAGGTGTTGGCGAAGAAGTGCTCCTGCTCCAGCTCGAACAGCTCCTGGCTGATGTAGAGGTCGCGGTGCACCCGGTCGGGCTGCACCAGGGCGCGGATGGCCTCGGGGTTGCCTCGGTAGCTCGTCACTTTGTGGTCTCCTTCCTGCTTGCGTTTTCCAGTTCACTCACAACCCGGCCGGCCCCCTGCCAAAAACACCGCGGAACCGGCTTTGCCGGGCCGCTGGTGTTGCCCCCTTGAGGGGGGATCCGAAGCGACACGAAGTGCGCGGAGATTCGGGGGTGGGTCATATATCCAGCACCAAGCGCTTGCCCTTGCAGCGCGAGATGCAGATCTGCATCACGTTGCCTTCGGCCTTCTCGCGGGCGGTGAGCACGTAGTCGCGGTGGTCGATCTCGCCTTCCATCACCGGCGTGGCGCACACGCCGCATTCGCCGCGCTTGCAGTCATACATCGGGTCGCAGCCGTGATCGATCAGGCAATCGAGGATGGTCTGGTCCGCCGGCACGGTGTAGGTCTGGCCCGATTGCGCCAGCACCACCTCGAAGGCGTGGTCGCCCTCCTCCACCACCGGCTCGGTGAACAGCTCGAAATGCACCCGGTCGTGCGTCCAGCCGCGCGCCTGGGTGGCGGCCAGCACGGCGTCGAGCATGACCTTGGGGCCGCAGACATACAGCAGGTCGTCGGCGCCGCAGCCGTCCAGCAGCTTGCCGATGTCCAGCGGGGCGCCAGCTTCGGCGTCGGTGTGCAGCAGCAGGTCGTCCCCCAGCAGCGCCTGCAGCTCGGGCAGGAAGGCCATCAGGTCGCGGCTGCGGCCGGCGTAGTGCATGCGCACCGGCGCGTCCGCGGCCTTGCGGCTGGCGGCCATGCTGACCAGCGGCGTGACGCCGATGCCGCCGGCCACCAGCACGGCGCGGGCGCCGCCGGCATGCACCGGGAAGTCGTTCTTGGGCGCCTCGATGAGCAGGCTGTCGCCGGCCTGCAGGCCCTCGTGCATGAAGCGCGAGCCACCGCGGCCCGTGTCCTCGCGGCGCACGGCGATCACGTACTCGGACGGCGCCTCGGTCGCATCGGCGCGGGCCAGCGGGTTGATGAGCGAGTAGTGGCGCCAGTCCTGCGTGCCGTCCTGCAGGCGAACCTGCACGCGGATGTGGGCGCCGGCGGTGAAGCCGGGCAGCGTCGCGCCGTCCTCGGCCGACAGGCGCAGCATGCGGATCAGCGGGTTCAGGCTGCGCGCCTCGGTGACGCGCATCTTCAAGGTGATCGGGGCCGGGTGGGTCATCCCTTTGGTCTCCTTCAGCCCAGCGCGTACTGCGTCAGCTTGGCGCGCAGTTGCTTGCCGTGCTCGTCGGCCAGGGCGGCGTCGCGCAACTCGCGCAGGGTGGCAGGGGCCAGCGTGGGGCCGGCCTTCTTCGCCGCGTCCATCAGCAGTTCGTAGTTGCGCTTGCCGCGCGCGTGGGTGTCGCTGTAGCCCTTCACCAGGCGCTGGCACTGGGCGATCTCCAGGGCCAGGGCGGGGTTGAAGGCGGCCACTTCGGCGATGCGCGCGAGCCACTGCTCGATGAGCCCGTGCTCCTCGGCGAAGCGGGTGGTGCTGCGGCGCCAGCGGCTGGTGGCCGCCACGGTGCGCAGCATCAGGTAGCCGCGCAGCGAGCTGGTGCGCACCACGCGGCCCTTCTGGGTCATGCGCTCCACCAGGCGGCGCGGCGCGCCGGAGTTCATCAGCCAGCGGCCCAGGCCGCCGGGCAGCGTCTCGCAGATTTCCTGCAGGCGCGGATGCATGTATTCGTTGATGGCCAGCAGCTGGTCGTCCTTGGCGCCCGACTCGCCGCGCACGCGCTCGAAGCGGCTGGCGCGGGTCTTGAGCGCGGCCACGCGGGCCGTGTCCTCGTAGGACATCCACAGCGCCAGGTGGCGCGCGACGGCCTCGATGAGGCGGCCACCGTCTTCCACCTTCAGCGCCTGCACGCCGCGCACGCGGTCGAGGTAGGTGCCGGCGTAGGCCGTGTCCTGGTAGTCGATGAGTCGGCGAACGCCTTCCAGCAGCACGGGTTGCAGGTCGGCGGCGAAGTCCTTGCGCACGCGCTCCACCAGGGCCCGCACCTCGGGGTGCGTGGGCGCCGGCTCGCGCTGCGCGATGGGCGCGGCTTCCTGCTGCGCGGCATCGCCTTCCTTCTGCGCGCGCTCGAAGGCGGAGCCGAAGGCCCGCAGGCTGGGCTTGACGCCCACGCCGCCGCGCTCGATGGTGGCTTCGAACTGTGCGCGGCTGAAGGGCAGCACGCCGGTGCCGGCCAGTGCGCCGAAGAGCACCGCGCTGATGACGCTGCCCGATTCTTCCGCCGCCTTGGCCATGTCGAAGCGCACGAAGCGCTTGGCGGCACGGGCGGCATGTGCCAGCAGCTCGGCGCTGTCCACGCGGCCGTCGCCCATGGCCGACTTCTCGGCGATGGAATAGACGCGGTGCGTGGAAGCGAGCAGCGTGGTGCGCTCGGGCGTGACCAGGCCGCGCTGCACGGCGCGGCCGGCTTCCATCAACTCGGAGGCCAGCACCACGTCCACGTCGCCGGGCAGCGGCATCAGCGCCAGCACCGGACGGCCGCCGTCGGCTTCAGCACGGGCGCGCGGGAACAGCTCCACGTAGTAGATGGTGGCGCCGGTGCGCTGCGCGACGCCGGGCACCGAGGTGGTCTGGGCGATGTAGCCGTTGTGCTCGCCGAGGTCGACGATCCAGTCGGCCAGCACGCCGCCGCCCTCCCCGCCCATGGCGAGGATCGCGATCTTGATCGGTTGTGCTGCGTTCATCGTGGGTCTTGTTGTCGTGTGTGTTCTTCTTAGAAGGCGTAGCGCTCGCGCCGCCGCGCCTCGCCGCGCTGCAGCCAGCCGATGACGGCCGAACGCATGCGCTCGCGCAGGCGCTCCCAGCCGCTGGGGTTGCTCACCACCTGCGCCTTGTAGAAGGAGGGGCATAGCACCGCGGCATGCGACACGTCGCCGCAGTTGCCGCAGCCCACGCAGCTGTCCAGCACCGTGGCCACCGGGTCGCTGCGCAGCGGATCGGGGTTGGGCTTGATCGACAGCGAGGGGCAGCCCGACAGGCGGATGCAGGAGTGGTCGCCGGTGCAGGTGTCCGAATCCACGCCGAACTTGTCGCGCACCACGCGCTGGCCGTCGGCGATGGCCTTGCGCACCAGCGGCTTCTCGCGGCGCTGCTTGTTGAGCATGCACTCGGACTGCGCGATCAGGACCTTGGGGCCCTTTTCCTTCGTGGTCAACGCCTCGCGCAGGGTGTCGCGCATGCCGGCCACGTCGTAGGTGCGGCGGATGGTCCTGACCCACTTCACGCCCACGCCCCGCACCGCCTGCTCGATCTCGTGGCCGGTGCTGCGGGTCGCGTTGTTGGCCTTGGACGAGAGGATGTCCTGCCCGCCGGTGGCCGAGGTGTAGTTGTTGTCCACCACCACCGTGAGGTTGTCGCTGCGGTTGAACACCGCGTTGGCGATGCCGCTCGTCAAACCGTTGTGCCAGAAGCCGCCGTCGCCCATCACCGAGATGGCGCGCTTGCCGGCCGGCACGTTGAGCGCCGCCGCACCGGCCGCGCCCAGGCCGTAGCCCATCGTCGTGTTGCCCAGGTGGAAAGGCGGCAGGATGGAGAACAGGTGGCAGCCGATGTCGGCGCTCACGTGGTGCGGGCCCAGCTCGCGCTCCACCAGCTTCATCGCGCTGAAGATGGGGCGCTCGGGGCAGCCGGTGCAGAAGCCCGGCGGGCGGGCGTGCACCACGGCCTCGATGGGCTGCTCGGGCTCGGGCGGCGCGGGCAATTCCTCCTTCGCTGCGACCAGCGGGATGATCTTGTGCACCTTCGCCGGCTGCGGCTGCGCTTCGATGCGGCCGTACTGCTCGAAGAAAGCGCGTGCGCCCTTGAGCAGGGCGGCGGTGGTGTATTCGCCGGCGACGGGCAGTAGGTCCTTGCCGTGCAGCTGCGCGGTCACACCAGCCTGGCGCAGGATGGTCGCCACGTTCTGCTCGATGAAGTTGGGCTGCCCCTCCTCCACCAGCAGCACGGCGCGCTTGCGTTCGCAGAAGCGCAGCACCTCGCTGTCGATGACCGGGTAGGCCACGTTCATCACGTACAGCGGCACCTGCGAGTTGCCGTACACGTCAGCCAGGCCCAGGCGCTCCAGTGCGCGCATCATGGTGTTGTAGCTGCCGCCCTGCACGATCACGCCCAGGTCGCCCTTGTCGCCGTCGAAGAACTCGTTCAGACGGCGCTCTTCGATGAACCTCACCGCCGCAGGCCAGCGCTCCTTGATCTTCTCCTGCTCGTGCACGAAGCTGGCCGGCGGCAGCACGATGCGGCTGACGTCGCGCTGCGGCGCTTCCAGCGCATCCTTCAGCGTGAACTCGGGCGGGCGGTTGGCACCGGCGACGAACTGGCCGTGCACATGGCAGGCGCGGATGCGCAACTGCAGCATCACCGGCGTGCTGCTGGCTTCCGACAGGTCGAAGCCGGCCTTCACCGACTCGACGATGGACGTCAGGTTGGGCCGCGGATCCAGCAGCCAGATCTGCGACTTCATCGCGAACGCATGGCTGCGCTCCTGCATGATCGAGGAGCCCTCGCCGTAGTCCTCGCCCACGATGATGAGCGCGCCGCCGGTGACGCCGCCCGAGGCCAGGTTGGCCAGCGCGTCCGAGGCCACGTTGGTGCCCACGGTGGCCTTGAAGGTCACGGCGCCGCGCAGCGGATAGTTCACCGAGGCGGCCAGCGTGGCGGCGGCCGTGGCCTCGCTCGCGCTGTTCTCGAAGCGGATGCCCTGCTCCGAGAGGATGTCCTGCGCGTCGGCCAGCACGTCCATCAGGTGCGAGATGGGCGCACCCTGGTAGCCGGCCACGTAGGCCACGCCGGATTCCAGCAGTGCCTTGGTCACCGCCAGAATCCCTTCACCGCTGAAAACCTCGCCTTGGCCCAGTTTCAGCTTCTTGACTTCTTCGACAAAGGAACGCTCAGCCATGCTGCTCCTTGAAAACCCTCGGACACAATCGATCCGCTGGGCGTATATTCTTTAGAACTGAATCTATCCACAATCATGAATAACCCTAGACATGCAAGCGACGTGCCCGCCAAGAGCCTGCGTCGCAGCCGGTCGCCGGCGGTTCCCAGGCGGCCTTTTGTCGACGACTACCTGGCCGCCCTGCTGGCCCAGGCCAGCCACCTGATCTCCTCGGAGTTCCACAAGGTCGCGCGTGAACAGGGTTTTTCGGTGTCGGAATGGCGCGTGCTCGCATCGCTGGCCGGCGGCGAGGCGATCAGCATCGGGCGGCTGGCGCAGGTGGCGGTGATGAAGCAGCCCACCGTGACCCGGCTGCTGGACCGCATGAGCCAGAAGGGCCACGTGGAGCGCCTGCCTCACGACAGTGACCGCCGCATCACGCTGGTGCGCATCACCGACGCCGGCGAGCGCACGGTCGGTCACCTGGTGGAACTGGCGCGCGAGCACGAGGACCGCGTGCTGGCGCCCTTCGGCCTGGAAAGCGCGGAGGCGCTGAAGAGCACGCTGCGCCGCATGATCGAGCTGCACGAGAACCTGTCCTCCGAGATCGAGGACGACGACGAGGAGTAAGTTGCGCCGCGGGCCCGCTCAGGGCACGAGTACCGCGCGGCCGCGATGGCCGCGCTGCGTGATCCACTGCATGGCCCGCGACGCATCGGCCAGCGGGAATTCCGTCACCTGCAGTTGCAGCCGCCCATCGGCCAGGCGGGCCAGCAACTCAGGCGCCGCAGCCCGGCCTGCGGCATCGCGGCGGAACATGTTGAGCGGCAGCAGACTCACATCGCGCTGCAGGAAGCGCGCGATATCGAGGGTGATCTGGTTGCCTGCGGTGTAGCCGACCAGCACCGCGCGGCCACCCGCTTCGATGCGCTCCAGCGCGGCGGCCAGCACCGGGCCGCCGACGGTGTCGATCAGCACATCTGCATTTGAACCTGGCTCGTCGGGCTTCCAAGCGACGGCCTCGGCGCCCGCGTCCCGCGCCAGCTGCATGGCCAGCGATCCCACGGCACCGCTCGCGCCGCTGACCAGCACGCGCTCGCCGGCGCGAACCCTGGCCACCTCGTGCAGCGCGACCCAGGCGGAGGTGCACGGCGAGAAGAAGGCCGAGCCGAGGGACATCGGCACGCGCTCCGGCAGACGGCCAATCGCCGCGTCGGGCGCATCGATGATCTCGCGCCAGGTGCCATCGAATCGCGTCCCCAGGCCCGCGCCGCGCACCCACACGCGCTCGCCGGGCGCGAAGGTCTCGCTCTCGATCACGATGCCCGCCGCCTCCACGCCGGGCACGTAGGGCAAGTCCGGCGGGTTCATGAAATGGCCGCCCCAGACGGTGCGGTCGATGTGTCCGACGGTAGCGGCGGCCATGCGCACCAGCGTGCGGCCCGGCGTGCGCACAGGCTCGGGGAGGTCCGCCAGGCGCGGCGGCTCGTTCCAGGCGTGGATGCGCATCGCCTTCATGGCACGACCTTGAGGAAATCGAGCACCGCGCCCGCGAAGGCCTCGGGCAATTGATCGGGCAGCGGCACCATGCCGCCCTCGATGTCGACGATGCGCGCGTCGGGCAGATGCTCCGCCAGTTCGGCCGCATGCGGCGCCGCGAAAGGATCCTGCGTCGCGCGGATCAGCAGCACGGGCTGCGTGACGCGGGCGATGACGTCTTCCATCCGATAGCTCGCAACTGCCCGATGCCCGCCCTCGATGTCGCCCGAGGCCTTGAGCCCGTCGAGCACGAAGGCCTGCAGCAGTTCGGGCCGGTCCTGCGGATAGAAGCCATGGCGGTTGCGCCACATCTGCACCAGGTGCGCGCCGTCGCCCTGCTCTTCGACGGCGTCGATGGGCGGACGCTTGGCACGGGCAACGCGGAAGGCCTCGTTCGTGTACGGCGTGGATGAGAGCACCACCGCCCCTACCTTCTGCGCAAAGTTGGCGGCCAGTTCCACGGCGATCACGCCGCCGGTGTGATGCCCCACCACATGCGCCCGCTCGACGCCGAGCGAATCCAGCAGTTCGACCGCGACGCCAGCCCAGCGCTCGATGCTCGGCGCCCAGGGCGGCGGGGCGGAATCGCCGAAGCCCACCGTGTCCATCGCGATCGCGCGAAAGCGCTGGCCCAGCAGCGGCAACACCTCGCGGTACTCGGCCCAGCTGCGCGGGCTCTGGTGCAGAAGCAGAACAGCAGGTGCCGCCGCGTCGCCGCATTCGGCGTAGTGCACCTGGCCCACCGACAGGTCGGCGAAGGCGCGGCGGATGGACGGCGTGGCCATGCCCTTCAGTCGCGCGTGGCCTCGGCCGGTGCGCGCCACAGCCCCGCATGCTTGAGCATGCCCAGCGTGCGCAGCAGCACGTCGCCGCGGTAGGCCTGCACGTCGCGCCCGGCGTAGTCGTAGAAGCCGCTGCCGGTCTTCAGGCCCAGGCGGCCCTCTTCCATCATGCGGCCCAGGATGGCCGGTGCCTGGTAGCGCGCGGCGTCGATGGAGCCGGACATCTCGCGGCTCGCGTGGTGCAGGATGTCGGCGCCGCCGAAGTCGATGAACTCCACCACGCCCAGCGCCGCGAAGCGCAGGCCCAGGCCGTAGCGCGTGGCCTTGTCGATCTCTTCCGCGGTCGCGGCGCCCTCCTCGATCATGCGGGCCGCCTCGTTCATCACCAGCGCCTGCAGGCGCGGCACGATGTAGCCAGGCGTCGGGCCGCAGACCACCGGCAGCTTGCCGATGTCCTCCAGCACCGCCTTGGCGCGCGCGAGCACGGCCGGGTCGGTGCCGTCGTGGTGGCTCAGCTCCACCACCGGGATCACGTAGGCCGGGTTGAGCCAGTGGACGTTGAGGAAGCGCTCGGGCTTCTTCACGAACTGCGCGATCTGCGTGACCAGAATGCTGCTGGTGGTCGAGGTGAGGATCGCGTCGTCGGCGCAGTGCGCGTTGATGTGTGCGAAGGCCTCGCGCTTCGCTTCCAAGGTCTCGGGCACGCCCTCGAACACCAGCTCGGCGGCGGCCAGCGCGCCCGGCGCCTCGTCGGCGCGGACCAGCTGAACGCGCTGCGCGATGGCCGGCACCTGGTCGGCCGCGATCACGCCCAGCGCCGCGAGGCCCGACAGGCTGCCCTCGATCTCCGTGCGCGCCTCGTCGGCCAGCTTGCGCCAGGCCTCGTCGCTGCGCGTGCGCAGGTCCACCAGCGAGACGCGGTGGCCGGCGTAGGCGAAGGCGATGGCGATGCCGCGGCCCATGCGGCCCGCGCCCACGGCAACGATGCGCGGCGCTTCAGCGGCCTTCATGCAGGCGCTCTTTCAGCTCGGCCCGCGAGAGGCCGGCCAGGCCCAGCGATTCGAAGGTGCGCGCACCCTTGCGCAGGTCGCGCCCGAGGAAGCCGCCGACGATGGCCAGGATGCCCTGCGCGATCGGCGCATCCACGCCCGCGTAGCGCGCGGCCGAGGCCAGGAAGGCCAGGCCCATCTCGGTGTCCTCGACGATGTAGCGGTGCGTGTGCAGGTCGATGTGCTCGCGCCAGTCGCCGGACTTCACCAGCTGCTTGTGCGCGTCGCCGTACATCCACTTGTCGTTGTTGTAGTGGTCGGCCAGCGGATAGTGCGGGCCGGCGTGGCCGAAGGCGTCGCGCACCGCGATACGCTCGTGGTCCAGGCGGTCGGTGACGGCGCGCACCGCGGGCTGCGTGCCCTCGTTGTGGATGTCCCAGCGCTCGAAGTGCTGCAGCGGCGCGGCGTTCATCACCATCAGCGGCGGATGGATGATGGGGCCCGCGTTCATCAGCGCGCCCGAGAGCGCATCGCCGCAGCCGTGCACCGCCGGGTAGGCCCGGCGGATGACCTCGATGGCCTCCTTCTCCTTGCGCGCCGGGTAGACGCCCGTGGGCAGGTGGATGGCGCGGATGGTGACGTTGACCTCGCGCTCGCCGTGCTTGCGCGCCAGGTAGGGCAAGGTGCCGGTCTCGGCCCAGGCCACGTCGGCCCGGTTGCCCGATTCGCGCACGACCTGCGCCATGACATAGCTGCCGAAGGTGCCCGGCGGAATGAACACCACCTGGCCGTCGACCAGGTGCGGCGCCATGGCGCGGGCGATGTCGGCCTGCGCAATGGCGGGCGACGGGATCAGGATCAGCTCGGCCCCGCGCATGGCATCGCCGATGTTCGCGGTGGCCAGGGCGATGGGCACGTCGCGCTCGCCCTGCGCATCCTTCAGGCGGATGGAGCCGGCCTCGACCAGCGGGGCCAGCGCGGCGGCGTCGCGGCGCCACAGGCGCACTTCATGGCCGGCTTCGGACAGATCGGCGGCCGCGGCGTAGCAGCCGTGACCTCCACCCAGGATTGCGATTTTCATGAACGGGCACCCCAATTGCATGTGTAGCTGGATCGAGCATCTACATTACTTTTCAAATGTTTAGATGTCAACCAGTCTTGCCCTGGGTGCCGGCCCGACGAATGGCCGTGCATGAATGGGCAGGGCGGCGCTACCCTCGCGCCGCGCGATTTCACTCATGCTGAAAAAAGGAGCCCCTCGATGATCCTCGGACTCACCAACCTCGGCGCCGTCCACACCCTCATCAGCCTGGTGGCACTGGGTGCGGGCGCCTGGGCGCTCGTGCGCGACAAGGCGATCGTTCCGGACAACAGCCTGGGCCGGACCTACGTGTGGGCCACGGTGCTCACCTGCCTCACCGGCTTCGGCATCTTCCAGCGCGGCGGCTTCGGGCCGCCGCACATGCTGGGCATCATCACCCTGCTCGTGCTGGGCCTGGCGGCGCTGGCCTGGCGCGGCAAGCTGGGCGGCGCCTCGGCCTATGTGGCCACCGCGTGCTACTCGCTCACCTACTTCTTCCACATGATCCCGGGCTTCACCGAGACCTTCTCGCGGGTGCCGCTGGGGGCGCCCTTCTTCACCGGCCCGGAAGATCCGCTGCTGGCGAAGGTGATCGGCGTGGTCTTCGTGATCTTCCTGGTGGGGGTGACGGTGCAGCTGATCCGGCTGCACAGGTCCAGGCGAGGCCTGCCCGGCGCGCCGGCCTGATCGCCTTCCGGCTCAGGCGCTCACGCTGTCCGGCTTGGCCGGCGCAAGCGTCACGCCTTCCGGCGACACGCTGACCACCGGCTGCACGCTGTAGCGCAGCCGCCGCCCTTCGCGCCACAGCTTCAGCCCGCGGTGGCGCACCAGGTAGCCCAGCCCGATCGCCGCGGAGGCCAGGCCTGCCGCCGCCGCCACGCCAAGCGCCCAGCGCGGGCCGAAGGTGTCGGCCACCCAGCCCACCACCGGCGCGCCCAGCGGCGTGCTGCCCAGCAGGATCGCCAGCAGGATGGCGATGACGCGGCCGCGCAGCGCCGGGTCGGTCGACAGCTGCACCAGGCTGTTGGTGGAGGTGGTGAGCGTCTGCGCCGCCACGCCGGTGACCACCAGCGCGATGCCGAAGCCGATGACGTTGGGCATGAGCGCGGCCGCCAGCGTGCCCAGGCCGAACACCGCCGAGCCCACCATGAGGATGCCGAAGCGCGGCTGCGCGCGCCGCGCGGCCAGCAGCGCCCCGGTGACGGAGCCGATGGCCATGGTCGAGGACAGCAGCCCGTACTGCCCCGGCCCGCCATGGAAGGCGCTGACCGACATGGTGGAGATGAAGATCGGGAAGTTCAGCCCGAAGGTGGACACCAGGAACAGCATGGCCAGGATGGCGCGCAGGTCGGGCCGGGCCCACACGTAGCGGAAGCCCTCCATCAGGCTGCTCTTGCGGCTGCCGGCTGCCCGCGGCCGCGTGAACAGCTCGTTCTTGCGCAGGCAGGCCAGCGAGATCAGCACCGCCACGAAGGACACGGCGTTGAGCAGGAAGGCCTCCCCAGGCCCCGTGCCGGCGATCACCAGCCCGGCCACCGCCGGGCCCACCATCCGCGCCGCATTGAAGGAGGTGGAGTTGAGCCCCACCGCATTCGACAGCTCGGCCTCGGACACCAGCTCGGCCACGAAGGTCTGGCGCGCCGGCGCATCGAAGGCCGCGACGCAGCCCAGCAGCAGGGCGAAGACATAGACATGCCACAGCTGCACCGCACCGCTGATGGTGAGCAGGCCCAGGCCCAGCGCCAGCAGCCCCATGGCCGCCTGCGTGGCCATGAGCAGCTTGCGCCGGTTGAGCCGGTCGGCCGCGAGGCCGGTGAAGGGCAGCAGCGCCAGTTGCGGGCCGAACTGCAGCGCCATCACGATGCCCACCGCCGTGGCGTTGTGGTCGGTCAGGTGCGTGAGCACCAGCCAGTCCTGCGCGGTGCGCTGCATCCAGGTGCCCACGTTGGACACCAGCGCACCGGCCGCCCATAGGCGGTAGTTGCGGATGCGCAGCGAACGGAAGGTGCTCACCGGGTCTCCAGCAGCGCGACGATGTCCTTCGTGGTTCCGGTCTCGCCCAGGCGCGGGAAGATGCGCGCCAGGCTGTTGGCATGCGCCTGCTCGTTCAGGTCGGTCATGGCGTCCACGGCCAGGGTGAGGTTGAAGCCCAGCTCCTGCGCCTGCCGCACGGTCGATTCGACGCCGATGCTGGTCGAGATGCCCGCCAGCACGATCTGCGTCACGCCGCGCTCGCGCAGCGCGGCTTCGAGGCCGGTGCCGGTGAAGGCACCCCAGGTCTTCTTGCTCACGCGGATGTCCTGCGGCTGCGCGCCCAGCTCTGGGACGAGTTCGGCCCAGTCGGCGCCCGGCGCCTGCCGCGCAGGCTGCGGGTCGGTGCGGCCCGGCGCGGCGCCCACCACGTTGACCAGCACCACGGGCAGTCCGAGCCGGCGGAAGGCACCGGCCAGCTCAGCGGCGCGCGCCACCACCTCGGCGGACGGATGCGCCGTGGGAAGGCCGACGATGCCCTTTTGCAGGTCGATCAGGACCAGGGCGGATTGCGGGTCGAGGGTGGTGAGGGGCATGCGGTTCCTTCTCTTGTCTTGCGAGGGTTCAGTCCAGCAGCCGCGCCAGCAGCTTCACCGCCTGGGCGAGCTGCTTCTGTTCGGCCGCCGTATAACGGGTGGTGATGGCGCGCTGCAGCCAGTCCTCGCGCGCCGCGCGCACCTGGCGGAACACCTTGCGCGCCTGCGGCGTGAGCGACAGCAGCGTGCGCCGGCCATCGGCCGGATCGGGGGTGCCCTTGACGTAGCCGGCCGCGATCAGCGAGGCCACCGTGGCGCCCATGGACTGCGAGCGCACGCCTTCGGCCTGGGCCAGTTCGGTGACGGTGGCGGCCTCCTGGCGCTCCAGGCGCAGCAGCACGGCGCGCTGGGACTCGGTCCAGTCGGCCGCCGAGGCCTCCTGGCGCAGGCGGCGCCGCAGCTGCGCGGCCAGCATCCGCAGCTCCACGGCCAATGCGTGGGTGGTGTCGGACTGGGGATCTTCGAGATGGGCCTGCATGCCCGCTGCTCCTTCGCCTTGCCTGCCTCGCTCGATTGGACAGGATAACTACGAAGTTTACCTGTCTATCAAGGCATTGGCGTGAGCTCGGGTATTGGCGGCTTCGAGGCAGGCACGCTGCTGGCGCCCAAAGAAAAAACCCCGTAGCTTTTCAGCTACGGGGTTTTCTGTCTGGCGGAAACGGAGGGATTCGAACCCTCGATGAGGCTCTACACCCCATACTCCCTTAGCAGGGGAGCACCTTCGGCCACTCGGTCACGTTTCCGTAAGAACGCCATTATGCCATCTTAGGAGGCCGCCTGGTCCAGATCAAAGGCCTTGTGAAGGGCGCGGACCGCCAATTCCATGTATTTCTCGTCGATGACCACCGAGGTCTTGATCTCGCTGGTGGAAATCATCTGGATGTTGATGCCTTCCTCGCTCAGCACGCGGAACATCTTGCTGGCCACGCCCACGTGGCTGCGCATGCCGATGCCCACGATGCTGACCTTGCAGATCTTGGCGTCGCCCTCGACCTTGGCGGCGCCCAGTTCGGGCACGACCTTGGAATTGAGCAGGTCCACGGTCTTGCTGTAGTCGTTGCGGTGCACCGTGAAGCTGAAGTCGGTCTTGCCGTCCTTGCTCAGGTTCTGGATGATCACGTCGACCTCGATGTTGGCGTCGGCCACGGCACCGAGGATCTGGTAGGCGATGCCGGGCTTGTCAGGCACGCCCAGCACCGAGATCTTGGCTTCGTCGCGGTTGAACGCGATGCCCGAGACAACGGCTTGTTCCATGTTTTCGTCTTCCTCGAAAGTGATGAGCGTGCCGGATGCGGCCTCTTCCTTGATGTCGATGTCCCACGGCGTGAAGCTGGACAGCACACGCAGCGGCACCTTGTACTTGCCGGCGAATTCCACCGAGCGGATCTGCAGCACCTTGGAGCCCAGGCTGGCCATTTCCAGCATTTCCTCGAAGCTCACCGTCTTCATGCGGCGGGCATCGGGCTCGACGCGCGGGTCGGTGGTGTAGACGCCGTCGACGTCGGTGTAGATCAGGCACTCGTCGGCCTTCAGCGCCGCGGCCACGGCCACGGCCGAGGTGTCGCTGCCGCCACGGCCCAGCGTGGTGATGTTGCCGCCCTCGTCCACGCCCTGGAAGCCGGTGATGACCACCACGCGGCCGGCGTCGAGGTCGGCGCGCACGCGCTCGTCGTCGATGCTCTCGATGCGCGCCTTGGTGTAGCTGCTGTCGGTCTTCACCTGCACCTGCCAGCCGGCGTAGCTGACGGACTCGACGCCCTCGGACTGCAGCGCGATGGCCAGCAGCGCGGACGAGGCCTGCTCGCCGGTGGCGGCCAGCATGTCGAGTTCGCGGCCGTAGGCGGCGTCGGTTTGGGCGGGTGCCAGTTCCTTGGCCAGGCCGAGCAGGCGGTTGGTCTCGCCGCTCATGGCGCTGGGAACCACCACCATCCGATGGCCGGCACGGTGCCACTTGGCCACGCGCTTGGCGACGTTGCGGATGCGCTCGGTCGAGCCCATCGACGTGCCGCCGTATTTATGAACGATCAATGCCATGGGTGAGTGTCTAGGAGAAATGGATGCCGCCCGCGCATGCAAACATCACCGGGGCAGCGCACCTGCCATGCCTCCTGCACGCGTTCCTGCCGGGGGAGCGGTCAGCGCAAGGGCCTGGGCGAGGGCCCGTCATTGTACCAATCGAGCACGCCCTCCTCCCTGCGCACCGACCCGGCGCCCACCTTGATGTGCAGGCGATGGCCGCGCGTGCGGCAGGCGTCGAGCTGGTCCAGCAATTCCTCGAGCTGCGCAGCGCTCGGCGTGCAGCCGTGCGTGCGCAGCAGCCAGTGGCGCAGCACGTTGGCCTGGCGGGGGCGCGACAGGCCCTGCAGCGCCTCGATGGACGGCGGTACGCCGATGCCCGCCAAGTCCTGCTCGGCCAATTCGACGAGCAGTGCCTGCGCCTGCGCCGCATGGGCGGCGCTGCGGGAGAAGGTCGTGCGGAACTGCGGGAAGGCCTGCGCCAGCGCCGGCAGCACCAGGCCGCGGATGCGGTTGCGCGTGTAGCGCGAATCCGAATTGCTGGGGTCTTCGATCCAGGCTTCGCCCTGCCCTCGCAGCCATTCGCGGATGTCGGCGCCTGGCAGTTCGAGGAAGGGCCGGTGGTAGTGCAGCCCGCCCCGCAGCGCCTGGGCCGGCATCGCTGAAAGGCCCGCGAGTCCGGCGCCGCGCGACAGCGCCAGCAAGAGGGTCTCGACCTGGTCGTCCGCATGGTGGCCCAGCGCAATGTCCTGCACGCCCGCTTCGCCCGCCATCTCGGCCAGCGCGGCGTAGCGCGAACGCCGCGCCGCGTCCTCGGGGCTTTCGCCGCTGGCGTGACGAGCGTCCACGCGCTTCACCAGCAGCGGCACGGACAACCGGCCGCACAACGCACGGCAATGCGCCTCGAAATCATCCGCCGCCGACTGCAGGCCGTGGTGCACATGCAAGCCCCGAACCTTGCCCGGCCAGCGACGCGCGCAGGCCAGCAGCAAGGCCGTGGAGTCGGCCCCACCGCTCAGTGCCACTGAAACCGGCAGCCCGGGCTCGAAGGCCGCGACCGCCTGCTCGACAGTCGTCAAGGTGCATCCCCACGCCGGCAGGACTGGCATGGGGTCGCGTTGTGGCGGGGGGCAGCAGAATGCATTCGCGCATTGTGGGGCCGCGTGGCCGCCTGGGAACTTGCATCGGGCCCGATCGGTCCCACCTGCGGCACACGCCGGCATCCGGCACCCGAAGGAGTCATGCACATGTGGAAACTCGCCACCCTCTGGTTCTCGCTGCGCCGTGAAGCCGCGCTGGCCTGGGCCATGCTGCGCCACCCGGGCACGCCCCGCGGCGCGAAGCTGGCCGTGCTGGCCGCGGTGCTCTATGTGCTGAGCCCGGTGGACCTGGTGTCCGACCTGATTCCGGTGCTGGGCTGGATCGACGACGGCGTGGTGGCCGCCCTGCTGCTGGGCCTGGCGGCCCGGCTCATGCCGCCCGAGCTGTACGCGGCCCTGAAGACGCGTGTGGCGCAGCGCCGGGCAGGCACCGCGCGCTGAAAGGCCTGCGCCGGCCTACTTGGCGTCGGCTCGGGTGTCCGAGAAGCGGCCGTAGCTCTGCAGGCGCTCGTAGCGGCGATCCAGCAGCTCGCGCGGCTTCAGGTCGGCCACCTGGCGATAGGCATCGCCCAGCGCGCGCTTGAGGAACACGGCCATCTGGCGATGGTCGCGGTGCGCGCCACCCACCGGCTCGTTCACGATCTTGTCGACCAGGCCCAGGGCCTTGAGGCGGTGCGCCGTGATGCCCAGCGCGTCGGCCGCTTCCTGCGCCTTGTCGGCGGTCTTCCAGAGGATGGAGGCGCAGCCCTCGGGGCTGATGACCGAGTACACCGAGTACTGCAGCATCAGCACCTGGTCGCCCACCGAGATGGCCAGCGCGCCGCCGGAGCCGCCTTCGCCGATGATGGTGACGATGACCGGCACTTCCAGCTGCGCCATCTCGAAGATGTTGCGGCCGATGGCCTCGGACTGGCCGCGCTCTTCCGCGTCGATGCCGGGATAGGCGCCGGGCGTGTCGACGAAGGTGAAGATCGGCAGCTTGAACTTCTCGGCCGTCTTCATCAGGCGCAGCGCCTTGCGGTAGCCCTCGGGCTTGCTCATGCCGAAGTTGCGCGCCGTGCGCTCCTTCGTGTCGCGGCCCTTCTGGTGGCCCAGCACCATGCAGGGCGTGCCGTTGAAGCGCGCCAGGCCGCCGACGATCGACAGGTCGTCCGAGAAGTGGCGGTCGCCATGCAGCTCGACGAAGTCCGTGAAGATCTCGTTCACGTAGTCCAGCGTGTACGGACGCTCCGGATGCCGCGCGATCTTGGTGATGCGCCAGGGCGTCAGGTCGGCGTAGATGTCCTTGGTGAGCTGCTGGCTCTTCTTGCTCAGCTGGTCGATTTCTTCAGAGATGTCGACTGCCGATTCGGTCTGCACGTAGCGCAGTTCTTCGATCTTGGATTCGAGCTCCGCGATGGGCTGCTCGAAGTCGAGGAAGGTTCGTTTTGCCAACGTCTTCTCCATTTAATTCTGTGTCTCGCGCGGGAACCGGCGCATATTGCAAACCATTGGCCTCAATACGCCACCGGAACCGGCTCGAGTGATCTCCAAATATACCAAGTCCCCACGCTGCAGTAGGGAGCCCAGGCCATGGCGACCTCGCGGGCATCGCTGCGGCTGACCGGATCGCCGGAGAAATAGTTCTTGCTGATGCCGGTGATGAGGCCCACGTCGTCCAGCGGCAGCACGTTGGGCCGCATGAGGTGGAACATGAGGAACATCTCGGCGGTCCAGCGGCCGATGCCGCGGATGGCCACCAGCTCGGCAATGATCTGTTCGTCGTCCATGTCCTTCCATGAATCGACGTGCACCTGGCCGTTGTCGAAGTGCAGGGCCAGGTCCACCAGGTATTCGACCTTGCGCGCCGACAGGCCGGCGCCGCGCATGTCGTCCACCTTGAGCTTGAGGACGTTGCCCGGCGTCATGCGCCGCGGCAGGTCGGCAAAGCGTTCCCACACCGACTGCGCGGCCTTCACCGAGATCTGCTGGCCCACGATGCTGCGCGCCAGCGTGACGAAGGCGTCGCCCCGCGATTCCAGGCAGGCGTCGCCGAACTGCGGGATCAGGCGCTTCATCACCCGGTCCTTCTTCGACAGGTGCTTGCAGGCGTCGTCCCAGTAGTCGGGCGTGATGATCGTGACGGGCGGCGCGCTCTTGGCTGCGCTTCGGCTGGCGGAGGTACTCACTTCGAGGCGGTCCAGGTGGTGCCGGTGGCGGAGTCCTTGAGCTCGATGCCCTGCGCCAGCAGTTCCTTGCGGATGCGGTCGGCCTCGGCGAAATTCTTCTCGGCCTTGGCCTTGGCGCGTTGCTCGATCATGGCGAGGATGGTGGCCTCGTCGAGGCTCGCGCCGGCGCGAAGGAAGCTCTCGGGCTCGCTCTGCAGGATGCCCAGCACGCCGCCCAGCGCGCGCAGCAGGCCCGCCAGCTTCGCGGCCTCTTCATCGCTGGCCGCGCGGTTGACCGCCCCGGCCAGCTCGAAGAGCACGGCCACCGCCTCGGGCGTGCCGAAGTCCTCGTCCATCGCGGCCTGGAAGCGCGCGGCATGCGGGTCGGCCCAGTCGATGGCGACCTCGGCCGGCTTCACGCGCTGCAGCGCGGTGTACAGGCGCTTGAGCGAGGCACGCGCGTCCTGCAGGTGCGCGTCGCTGTAGTTCAGCGGGCTGCGGTAGTGCGCGCGCAGCACGAAGAAGCGGATGGTCTCGGCGTCGAACACCTTGAGCACATCGCGGATGAGGAAGAAGTTGCCCAGGCTCTTGGACATCTTCTCGTCGTCGATGTTGATGAAGCCGTTGTGCATCCAGGTGCGCGCAAAGGGCTTGCCGGTGGCGCCCTCGCTCTGGGCGATCTCGTTCTCGTGATGCGGGAACTGCAGGTCGGCGCCGCCGCCGTGGATGTCGAAGGTCTCGCCCAGCAGCTCGCAGGCCATGGCCGAGCATTCGATGTGCCAGCCGGGGCGGCCGGGGCCGAAGTCGCTGGGCCACTTCACGTCCTCGGGCTCGCTTTGCTTGGCGCTCTTCCACAGCACCGGGTCCAGCGGGTCGTCCTTGCCGTCGAGCACGGCCACGCGCTCGCCGGCATGCAGCTCGTCCAGCGTCTTGCCCGAGAGCTTGCCGTAGCCGGGGAACTTGCGCACCGCGTAGTTCACGTCGCCGTTGGGCGAGCGGTAGGCCAGGCCCTTGTCTTCCAGGGTGGCGATCATCGAGAGCATCTGCGGCACGTACTCGGTGGCGCGCGGCTCGTGCGTGGGGCGCTCGATGCCCAGCGCGTCGGCATCCTCGTGCAGCGCGTCGATCATGCGGTCGGTGAGGCTGCGGATGCTTTCCTTGTTCTCCACCGCACGCTTGATGATCTTGTCGTCCACGTCGGTGATGTTGCGCACGTAGTCCACGCGATAGCCGCTCGCCTTGAGCCAGCGCTGCACCACGTCGAAGGCGATCATCGAGCGGGCGTGGCCGAGGTGGCAGTAGTCGTAGACGGTCATGCCGCACACGTACATGCGGACCTCGCCAGGCTTCAGGGGCGAAAAGATCTCCAGCTCACGCGTGAGCGTGTTGTAGATGCGCAAACTCATGGGATTGGCGAAGGCGTCGATTCTTTGGCACCCAGGCAGGACGTCTGTCCAGGGCGAAGGACGCTTTATTTCAGGAAAGGGGGGGCGTGGCAAGAGGGGTCGCCTGGGACCCCTCGGCTACAATGATCCGCAGTATAAACGGCCCCCGCCGTATGCATTTTCGGGTCGTTGCGAGCCTGGCCGCGACAACCCCGACCCACTCCCGAGGCTTCATGCAGCTGGTCGCAGTCCGACGCAACCCTCCCCGTCTCTTCGCCCTCGCGGCCGTGCTCGCGCTCTTCCTGGGCGGTACCGGCATGGCACGCGCCGACCAGTACGCCGACGTCAACTCGCTGCTGCGACAGGGGCGCGCCGCCGAGGCCCTGAGCAAGGCCGACGCCTGGATCGCCAGCAATCCGCGCGACCCGCAGATGCGCTTCCTGCGCGGCGTGATCCTCACCGATCAGGGCAAGCAGGCCGACGCCATTGCCGACTTCACCGCGCTGACGCAGGAGTTCCCCGAGCTGCCCGAGCCCTACAACAACCTGGCGGCCCTCTATGCCGCGCAGAGCCAGTTCGACCAGGCCCGCGTCGCCCTCGAGACGGCCATCCAGCGCAACCCCAACTACGCCACGGCGCGCGAGAACCTGGGCGACGTGTACGTGCGGCTGGCCGCGCAGTCCTATGCGCGCGCGCAGCAGCTCGAGAAGGGCAACACCACGGTCGCCCCCAAGCTTGCGCTGTTGCGCGAGGTGTTCATGCCCAAGCCGCCGCCCGCCAAGGCCGCGCCCGCGGTGAACGGCAGCAGCAACATCAGCACCGACACGGGAACGTCGCCGCAGCGCTAGTCTCCAACAGCCTGGCGCGCGGCAGCCGCCGCTTTTTTCCTCCAACCCCTTTGATGACGAAAGAGACGCTTTGGCCTTGAACACCCCAGTCCTCGCCCGCCGCCTCCTGCTGGCGATCTCGTGCAGCCTCGTGCTCGGCGGCACCGCCCTGGCGCAGTCGCCAGCCGCGGCACCGCGCGTCAAGCTCGCCACCTCCATGGGCGACATCGTGATCGAGCTCGCACCCGAGAAGGCCCCCAAGACGGCGGCCAACTTCCTGCAGTACGTGAAGGACAAGCACTACGACGGCACGGTCTTCCACCGCGTGATCGACGGCTTCATGATCCAGGGCGGCGGCTTCACCACCGAGCTGTCGCAAAAGCCCACGCGCGAGCCGATCCCGCTGGAGGCCTCCAACGGCCTGAAGAACGACAGCTACACCATTGCCATGGCACGGACCGGCAACCCGAACTCGGCCACCTCGCAGTTCTTCATCAACGTGAAGAACAACGATTCGCTGAACGCCCCCAACCCCGACGGCTACGGCTACACCGTGTTCGGCAAGGTGGTGGCGGGCAAGGACGTGGTCGACAAGATCCGCGTGGTGGCCACCGGCAACAAGAACGGCATGCAGAACGTGCCCATCGTCCCGGTCGTGATCCAGTCGGCCACGGTCGTCAAGTAACCCAACTCAGAGGAAAGCACATCATGAGCAACAAGCCCCAAGTCGAACTGCACATCGCCAACCAGGGCGTCATCACCCTCGAGCTGGACGCCGAGAAGGCGCCCAAGACGGTGGAGAACTTCCTCTCGTACGTGAAGAAGGGCTTCTACGACCGCACCATCTTCCATCGCGTGATCCCCGGCTTCATGGCCCAGGGCGGCGGCTTCGAGCCGGGCATGACCCAGAAGCCCACCGAGGCGCAGATCGAGAACGAAGCCAACAATGGCCTCAAGAACGACAAGTACACCGTTGCCATGGCGCGCACCAACGCCCCCCACTCGGCGACGGCGCAGTTCTTCATCAACGTGGCCAACAACGGCTTCCTGAACCACACCGCGCCCACCGCCCAGGGCTGGGGCTATGCCGTGTTCGGCAAGGTCGTCTCGGGCAGCGACGTGGTCGACAAGATCGAGCGCACCAAGACCGGCCGCAAGGGCTTCCACGACGACGTGCCGCTGGAAGACGTGGTGATCGAGAAGGCCGTCGTCGTCTCCGAGTGACGGCCGCGCCGGGCGTCCGCCAGCACCTCCTGAAATGAGCCTGCAAGCATCCGCATTCCAGGAACTGGTGGCGCCCGAGGGCTGGCACACGGTCGACATCATTTCGGACCTGCACCTGCAGGCCGACCGGCCGGCCACCGTCGAGGCCTGGCGCGGCTACCTGCAGACCACGCCGGCCGACGCCCTCTTCATCCTGGGCGACCTGTTCGAAGTGTGGGTGGGCGACGATGCCGCCGCCCTGCCCGGCTTCGAGGCCCAGTGCGCGCAGCTGCTGCGCGAGGCCGCCGCCCGGCGCCCCATCTTCTTCATGCATGGCAACCGCGACTTCCTGCTGGGACAGGACTTCGCGGCGCGCGCGAACATCACGCTGCTGGACGATCCGGCGGTGCTGGTCTTCATGGACCAGCGCTGGCTGCTCAGCCATGGCGACGCGCTGTGCCTGGAGGACACCGAGTACCTGCGCTTTCGCGAGCAGGTGCGCAGCCCTGCCTGGCAGCAGGCGGTGCTGGCGCAGCCGCTGGAGCAGCGCCGGGCGCTGGCCCGCTCGGTGCGCTCGCAAAGCGAAGCGCGGCAGCGCCAGCCGGACATGGTCTGGGCCGATGTCGACGGCCCCGCCGCCCGCCAATGGCTGGCACGCTCCGGCGCACACACCCTCATCCACGGGCACACGCACCGCCCCGCGGTGCACGAACTGGGCGACGGCATGAAGCGCATCGTGCTCAGCGACTGGGACCTGGACGCGCACCCGCCGCGGGCCCAGGTGCTGTGCCTGTCGGTCAACGGCGCCCAGCGCGTCGACCTGCGCTAGGCGCGCGCCACCGAATGCTCGGCTGGCTGCGCAAGCTTCGTCCGGCGCCCGCCATTCCCGATGCGGCCTGGCAGGCGACGCTCGCGCGCTATCGCTTCCTGGCCGAACACAGCGCCCCGGACACCGAGCGGCTGCGGCTGCTGGCCGCCGAGTTCCTGCGGGACAAGGAATTCCATGGCGCGCACGGCTTCGTCATCACCGACGAGGTGGCGCTGAGCATCGCGGCGCAGGCGGTGCTGCCGCTGCTGCGCCTGCCCGGCGGGCTGAACTGGTACGACGATTTCGTCGGCGTGGTGGTGCACCCGGCCGAGGTCGTCGCGCCGCGCTCCGTGGTGGACGAGGCCGGCGTGGTGCATGAGTACGAGGAGGTCGTGGCCGGCGAGGCCATGGAGCACGGTCCCGTGATGCTGAGCTGGCAGGACGTGCTGGCCAGCGGAGTCACCAGCGGCGAGGGCTACAACGTGGTGATCCACGAGTTCGCCCACAAGATCGACCTGCGCGACGGCGCGGCCGACGGCTGCCCGCCCCTGCCGCCGGGCTTCCGCGGCAGCGAAGGCGCGCGCGGCGCGCGCGAGGCATGGATGTCGGTGATGTCGCAGGCCTACGAGGCCTTCCGCGAGAAGACCATCATGGCCGAGCGCTTCGGCGCCGAGGCGCCCTGGCTGGACGACTACGGCGCGCAGTCGATCTCGGAGTTCTTCGCCGTGGCCTGCGAGGCCTACTTCGTCAACCGGGCGCAATTCGCGCAGGAAGAGCCGGCGCTGCTCGCGCTCTTCGACGAGTTCTTCCTGAGGCAGCGCGCGGCCTGAACCGCGCGCACCCCGGTTACTTGCGCAGCAGCGCCTTGAGCGCCGACTGGAGGCGGCGCGCCGCCGTCGCGTCGTGCGGGGCGGCCAGCACCTTGCCCACGTCCTGGCCCCAGGTCTGGGCCGGCGCCGGATCGCCGCGGCGCGTGAGCAGCTTGAGTTGCAGCGCGCGGCGGTCGTCCAGCATCTCGGCCGGCGTGGGCACTTCGGCGGCCATTTCCAGGCGCAGCAGCGACTCGGACGCGTCCTTCTCGCCCGAGGGCGCGGCGCCCAGCGACTGAAGCCAGGCACCCCGCACGGCCGGCGTGATCGCGCGCCCCAGTTCCTGCACGCTGGGCACCTGCTCCGCGTCGCGCTTCTCCCAGGCACCGATCAGCTGCGTGAGCGCCTCCCCATGCGCCTGTGCCGCCAGCTTGCGCAGCGCCTGCTGCGCGTGCTCCAGCGATTCGCGCTGAGCACGGAAGGCCGCGTCCCCAAGGCGCGGACCCCGGTCGGGGCGGTCGTTGCCGCCGAAGCGGCCACCGCGATCCGGGCGGTCGCCGCGATCACCGCCCCGGTCGCCGCGCGCGTCGCGCTGCGGACCACGGCTGTCCCGGCGATCGCCGAAGCGTCCGCGCGCCGCCGGAGCGGGCTCGGTCTTCTTCGCGCCCGGCCGGTCGTCGCCGCGCACGGCCACCACCGGCTTGCGCGGGGCGGGTGCAGGTGCGGCGGGCGCAGGCGCGGGGGCTGCCGCGTCGGCTTCCGATTCGCCGGCATCCGAGCGCGCCGAGGGATCGGCGCCGTCGGCGGGCGAGGTCAGGTCATGGTCGGGCGCAGGTGCGCCAGGCGTAGCCGCCTGCGTGTTCTCGCCGCCGCCTTCGGACGGTGCGCCCGCCAGCTCGGCGCTTTCGGAGAACTCGGCCGCGGCCTGGCCAGGCGCGACCACCTCGGTGGCACCCACGTTCGGGCCATCGGCCGGCGCCGGCTTGAACTCGCCGCGCAGGGCGGCCTCGAGGTCGGCCATGGCCGTGCGGATCTTCTGCGCATCACCGCTCGCATTGGCCGCTTCCAGTGCCTTGGAGGCGACCAGCACGTGCCGGTCGTGATCGCTGATGGCGGCCGCCGCCTTGTCGCGCTCGACCGTCTTGCGGTTGAAGGCCTCGTCGATGGGGGCGCGGAAGGCGTCCCACAGCTTCTGCTCCTGGCGGCGGTCCAGCGGCACGCTCTGCGCTTCGGCCTGCCAGCGCTGCTGCAGCGCCTTCACGGCGTCGATGCGCAACTGCGGCGCCGCGCCCAGGGCCACGGCCTCGGCGATGAGCGCCTGGCGGCGCTCCATGCTGCCCTTCTGCGCAGCTTCCAGCGGGGCCCGGGCGGCACCGATGGCTTCGGTCCACTGGCCCTGTAGCTCGGCGAACACCTTCTCGCCCACATGGCCGGCGTCGCGCCAGCGGTCGGAGAACTGGTGCAGGGCGCGGTTGTGGGCCTTCAGGTCGCTGTCGGCGGCATGCGCGGCCGTCCAGGCCTTGAGTTCCTCGATGAGCGCCAGGCGGTGCGCGCGGTGCTCTGCCGCATCGGCACGCACCTTCTCCAGCCAGGCCTCGACGACCTTGTGCGCCTCGTTGCAGGCCTCGTCGAAGCGCTTCCAGAGGGCGTGATTGGGCACGCCGCCCTGGTCGGCCTTCTTCCACTGGTCGCGCAGGCTGCGCAGGCTTTCCTGCATCTTGCGCCCACCCAGGGCCTGGCCTTCGGGGCGCTTGAGCAGCGCCTCGGCCTTGGCCACCAGTTCCTCGCGCACCTTGTCGGCACTCCAGCGCTGCCAACCCTCGAGTTCGCCGGCGGCGACCAGGGCGGCATGCACCTGGCCTTCCAGGGGCTGCTCGACCAGGCGGCCATGCTCCTTGAGCACGGCACGCAGCGCGGCGGCGGCACCTGCACTGCCCTTGCCATGGCCTTCGGCGGTTTCCTGTTCCAGCCGCGCCAGGGCGGCCTTCACCGCGTCATTGGCGGCGGCGCGCACGGCCGGGTCCACCTTCGGTCCGCGAGGTGCGGCCGGCTTGGCGGCGGCCGAGGCGGCGGCAGCGGCTGCGGCCGCCTCGGTGGGCAGGCCGCGCGCGGCGCGCAGTTCGTCGGCCCACACGGGCACCGGCGGAAGCGGCGCGGCCGCGTCGGTGGACGCGGCGACTGCTTGCGCCAACGCGCCCTGGAAGGCGTCGGACACCACCAGCAGCTGGGCCTTGGAGGCGTCCAGCTGCGGCGCGAGGCGCGCGTCGAGGCTGCCCCAGTTGGCGTCGGCGCCGATCTCGGCGGCCTGCTGCTTCCAGTTCTCGACGTCGGCGGCCAGCGCCTCGCCGGCGGCCTGCGCGTCCTGCCAGCCCTTGGTGGACAACACCTCGAAGCGCTGCGCCAGCAGCACGGCGGCTTCGCGGTGGACCTGGGCGCGATGCTGCAGGTCCTCGATGCCCTTCACGCGCTCGGCCAGCTGCGTCTTGACACCCGCCAGCGGCTCGCGCGAGAGCGGCGCTCCCGCCTTGGCGGCGTCGCGCTGCCAGGCCAGGGCGTCGGCGATGTTGAGCTTGGGCTGCTCCAGCAGGGCCAGGCCCTTGTGCTCCCATTCGGCGGCGATGGTGGCCTGGTCGCGTGCGCGGCGCAGCTCGTCGAGCTTCTCGCGCACCAGCCGGGCGGCGCCCTTGTCGCGGCCGCTCAGCTCCTTGAAGACCTCCTGCAGCTGCTCGGCCGCAGGGCCCGCTGCCAGCCAGTCGCGCACGCGCTGCGCGCGCTCGCCTGCCGTGGGCGCGGTGAAGGCGCCGCCGGTCAATGCGTCAAGGGCCTGGATGTCGTGGGGCTTGGTAGTGGATGAAGTCACAGCGAGACGTCTTCTTGTGTGGATCTCTGAAATACAAATGGAAACGCGCCGGAAATCCGGCGCAGCCCTCCATTTTGACCCACGCGGGGCCGACCCTCAACGTGCGTCGAGTTTGAGCTCCGCGCCCGGCTTCCATTCGGCCCCGGTGGCCTTGGTCTGCACCGCGCCGAGGAACAGGCGCTCGGCGGGCAGCTTCTGCTCGAGCAGGTAGTCGCGCACCACCACGCCGCGCTGCACCGCGAGCTGGCGGATGGACTCGTCGTTGACGGTCATGTTGGAGATCAGCAGGTCTTCCATCTCCTTGAGCGGCAGGCTCTTTTGCAGGCCGACCATGTTGCGCGGCTTGCTGAAATCGGCGCGCTTGTAGATGGAGGTGATCAGCTCGGGGTACTCGGCATCGGTGACCGGCGCCACGTCCGATGCCTCCTTGCCGGCGCGCACCGCGTCGCGGCGCTTCTCGGCTTGCGCCATCTCGCGCAGGCGCTGGCGCTCGTAGGCACCCTTCTCCTTTTCCAGGTCGGCGGTGCCGACCACGGTCATGCGCAGGGTCGGCCGCTCGGCCAGGGCCTTGGCCACCTTGTCCAGGCTTTCCTTGGCCGAGGCATTGAGCTCCGACCGGCCGGCGTCGAAGGGAATGATGTTCGACTCGCCGGCCGCGCCGCCGCCACCGCCGGTGAACAGCGCCACCGGCGAGGTCACCGCCTTGACGATCAGGTTGACGATGCCCTTCCAGATGATCGGCCAGACGCTGAACTCGGGGTCGTTGATGGAGCCCGACACCGGCAGGTCGATGTCCACCACGCCGTTGCGGTCGGCCAGCAGCGCCATGGCGAAGCGCACCGGCAGCGTGCGTTCGGCGCCCGGTGCCTGCTGGTCGCTGAAGGTCAGCTGGTTGAGCACCAGCTTGTTGGTGGCGGTGAGGCGGCCGTCGGGCGCGATCTTGTAGTTCAGGTCCACGCTCATCTTGCCGCGCTCGATGCCGTAGCCCACGTAGCGGCCCGCGTACGGCGACAGCGGCGCCAGTTCCAGGTCGCGCATCTTGGCGGTGATGTCCAGCTCCAGCGGCTTGGCCAGCGGGTTGAGCTTGCCGACGATCTCCAGCGCGGCGGTCTGCTGCGCCTTGCCGCGCAGCTCCAGGTCGGCCAGTTGGGTCTTGCCGTCCACCGGCTTGGAGGAGAAGGCGCTGAGCTTGCCGGTCAGCTCGCTCAGGTCGGCCGAGTAGTTCGGCTTGACGAAGCGGTCGTTGAAGTCGATTCGGGCGTTGACCAGCGAAATGGGGCCGAAGTTGATCGTCGGCTTCGGACCGGTGTCCTGCGGTGCGGCGGCAGCGGGCGCCGCGGCCTGCCGGGCGGGCGCAGACTGGGCGCCGCCGACCATCTGCTCGGCCGAGGGCGCCGGCCCCTGCCTGGGCGTCACCGGCTGGTTCGACTGGGTGACCGTGCCGCGGCCGAACAGCCGCTTGCGGGTCTGGGCGGGCTGGGCGGCGCCCTCGGCGGCCGGCTTGCCCTCGGCGTTGGTCGCCACGGGCTTGTCCAGGTCGATGGGCTCGCGGCTGGCCAGGTCCTGCAGGTGCAGCGTGCCGGTCTCGTCGATGACCAGGCGGGCGAACAGGTCGGTGAGCGTGGTCTCGCGCACGTCCAGGCTGAAGGGCGTCCTGGGCACCATGTCGAACTTGACCCCGCGCAGGCTCAGCGACTTCCACGACAACAGGCGGCTGGCCCCCCGGTCGCCTGCACGCCCGCTGCCGCCGGGCGCCACCAGCGCGCTGTTGACCCGCACGTCCTCCAGCGCGGTGTCGCCGGCGATGCTGACCTTGGGGCCGGCCGGGTCGGCCGCGTACTGGACGCTGCCGCGGTAGTTCAAATAGAAGCGGCGCAGGTCCACGTTGGGCGCCTGGTCGGCGAAGTAGGCCTTGAAGGCATGCACCGGCAGCGCGTTCAGCTCCACCCGGCCCTCGGTAGCGATTGCCGGCTTGATCGCCACCTTGCCCTTGTAGGAGAAGCGGCCCGGATCGGCGCGCCGGCCCGACGAGATGCGGCCCGATACCTCGATGGGCGAAGGCTTGCTGCCATCGAGCGACAGCTGCTGCAGCTTCAGGTCGAGGTTGTTGACCTCCACCTCGACCGGCGTCTTCTCGTTCGCCTTGTCGACGAAGCCGACCACGCCGCCGTCCACCGACAGGCTGGCCAGCGCGACCTTCCAGGCCGGGGCGCCGCCGCCGTTGCCGTTCGATGCGGCCGCCTTGGCCGTGGCTGGTGCAGCGGCGCCATTGCCCGCCGGCGCCTTGCGCCAGCTCTCGAACATCCAGCGCTTGTCGCTGCCCCGCTCCACCTTGAACTGCGGCTTGCTGACCTGCAGCCTGCCCACATCCACCGTGTGCTTCGCCAGGTCGACCTTGGCATCGCCCAGCTCCAGCCGGCCCACGCTGACCAGCGAAGTCTTGCCCTGGGCCATGGCCAGCCCGTCGATGCTCAGCTGCTTCACGTTGGCCGTCAGGTCCGGCTGGTTCCAGCCGATCTCGGCCTGGCCGCTCACCTTGCCGCTGACCGTGGGCTCCAGTTGCTGGGCCAGGTAGGCAGCGCCCACCGAGATGGGCAGCTGGCTGATCTCGGCCTGAAGCCTGGCGGCCTTGCTCATGCCCTCGCCCTTGAACTGGATGCCGCCGCCGCCCAGCTGCGTGGAGCCGCTGAAGGTGGCGGGCTTTTCCATGGGCCACAGAACGTTCTGGGCCTCGAACTGGAGCTGGCCCAGTTCCAGCGAAGCGGCCGGGGACAGGGTCTCGTCCCGCCAGACCAGCTGCCCGGCCTGCAGGCCGAGCTTGTCGACCTGGACCTTCCAGGCCAGCTTTTCCGCCGCGCCCTTGGTCGCCTCGACCAGCGGCCGCGACGCCTCTGCCGGCTTGCCCTCGTGCTCGGCCGCGTCGACCGGCTGGATGTTGAGCCGCCCCTGCGCGTTGCGGGTGATGGCCACCTTCGGTGCCGTGAGCGCCACCTCGCTGAGGTGGACGATGCCTTCCAGCGGCCGGACGTCGGCCATCACCACCTTGAGCGATTCGAAACCCAGCAGGTCCTTGTCGCGGGCGTCGACGACGCTCGTGCCGACCAGCTCGACCTGGCCGCTGATCGCCAGGCCCTCCTGCGGCCCCTGCTTGAAATCCACCTTGAGGTCGGCGTTGAGCTTGCCGCCGGACACCTTGGCCAGCTGGTCGCGCGGCGCATAGGGAAGGAAGGGCGCCAGGTCCAGGCCCTGGATCTTCAGCCGGCCGTCGGCCGCCCGCATCTCGGCGAAGGGCGTGGCCTGCGCGTCGGAGTCGAAGACGCTGCCGTTGAGCTTGAAGGCCAGCTTGGGCTCGACCTTGACGTCGCGCTGCGAGGCGAAGCTGCTCAGGAACGGAATGCCCAGCGTCAGGTCGCGCAACTCGCTCTTGGGCCCGATCGCCTGGTCGTCGAAGTCGACCTCGCCGCCCGTCACCTGGATGTTGTAGATGGCAAAGCGCGCCGGCTCGCCCTTGGGCTTTTCCGGCCCGCTGGCCAGGCGCTTGAGGATGTCCTCGAAGTCGTAGCTGCCGTCCTTGAGCCGGATCACCTTGACCCGTGGGCGCTCGACGGTCACGGCGTCCACCACCGGCGCCAGGCGAATGATCGACTGGAGTTCCGCGTCGGCGTAGATGCGGCCGATGTCCACCTGCGGGTGGCTGCCGTCGGCGCTGGCGATGCGCAGGTCGTTCACCGCGAGTTCCAGCGTCCAGGGCTTGAACTTCACCTCCCCGATCGTGACCTGCCGGCCCAGCTTCTCGCTGGCGATCTTCTGGACCTGGCTCTTGAGGATCGGCGGCACCGCCAGCCAGGCCAGGGCCCAGAGCGCCAGAAGAACTGCCAGGGCCACAACCGCACGTCGCACCCACTTGTTATTGAATAGCGAGACAGCTTTCATCGCGGGCGAGTGTGCCGCAAATGCAAAGCCGAAAGAAGAAAGCCCGGTGGCACGACGTGACGTCTTGCAACCGGGCTCGATGGCGGGCCCCAGGCTCATGCCATCAGTTCGCTCGAACGGAAGTGGATCGTTCCGATCGTGCTGGCAGCAAGAGATTGCTACCGGTTGGGCCTCGACCACGGCGCCACCGGATGAGGATTCCGCTGGGTTGCCGGGACCTTGGCGAGCACCTGAAAGCTTCAGGCAAGCCAAGGTTAGACCCGTGGTTCGTGCAATGCAAATCGCGTTTTCAATGGCTTCCGGAAGGTCGATTCGAAGCCTTCTCCATGGCACTTTTCGTAATGATGTAGAATTCTCTTATTCTTGACCATGTATTTAGGTCCTGCCTAGAATCCCCGCTGCCCTGACGTGCCTGTCTTGCACCGGGCTTCATTGAAATCCGCCCTTGTGAACTTTTTGCTCACAAGCTGAACATCAGGCGGCCGCGCCCCTTCCCTACCACGCGCGGACCTGATCGAAACCAATCCGCGCACTCGCCTGGTTCTCGTTGCCGCTTCTTCGAAACGGCGCCGGCATCCGACGCTGCATAAGAAAGGAAGAGCGATGAAACAGGCGTTTTCAGCCATGGCCCAGGGGGCCCGGACCGTGATGTCCGACGTGGCTGACGGCTTTTTCGAGATCACCCACAACGGCTTCGCCCTGCTCGGCCTGGCCACCGTGTTTGCCGCGCTTGCGCTGGTGGCACGGCCGGACCTGCGCCAATCGGGCGAGGAAGAGCTGATGAGCTGGCTGCAGTCACGCCGGCCGGTGCCCGAGGCGCCGCTGGTCGAGGTGGAACCCACCGCGATCGAGCGCACCACCGCCGCCCTGCCGACCGAACTGCCCAAGCAGCAGGCCGCCGTGGCCTACTGGCTGAGCAAGAAGTACCGCGTGGCCGCCGAGCCGCTGAGCGTGCTGGTGGCCGAGGCCTACGACCTGGGCAAGCGCACCAAGCTCGACCCGACCCTGATCCTGGCCATCATGGCGGTGGAATCCAGCTTCAACCCCTTTGCCCAGAGCCACGTGGGCGCCCAGGGCCTGATGCAGGTGATGACCCGCGTGCACGGCGACAAGTACGAGCCCGCCGGCGGCACCCTGACCGCCTTCGACCCCGTCACCAACATGCGCGTGGGCGTGAAGGTGCTGATGGAATGCATCTCGCGCGCCGGCTCCGTCGAGGGCGGCCTGCGCTACTACGTGGGCGCGGCCAACCTGGCCGACGACGGCGGCTACGCCACCAAGGTGCTGGCCGAGCACGAACGCCTGCGCCAGGTCGCTGGCGGCCGCACCGTGCCCACCACCACCCCGGTCGCGCCGCCCGCCCTGCGCGTGCAGCAGCCGGCGCAGCCCGCCCCGGCGGCCGGCCCCACCACGACCGATGCCAGCGACGGCAAGTCGCCGGCGGCCGGCGGCCAGAAGGTCGCCCTGCTCTCGGCCGACTGATTCCCGACCCCGGGCGGCGCTGGCCGGCCCGGCTCGGATAAACTCGGCCCCGTACGCGACTGGCGATAGGCGCCGCGCTTCCGCAAACCCCAGGTCTTGCCGGAACGCTTGCGCTGACGTGGGGAACACCACTGGGAAGCGTGCCGCCCGCAGCCATGCGGGCGATCAGCCGTTCGCCTGGGCAGCCCTTGTTTGAGCCAAACAGGGATTTGACGCCTTCTTGAAGGACTGCCATGTACCAACGCAATATCCTGGTCGACCAGACCGATCCCGAAGTGTGGGCCGCCATCCAGGCCGAGCACCAGCGCCAGGAACACCACATCGAGCTGATCGCCAGCGAGAACTACGCCTCCCCGGCCGTCATGGCCGCCCAGGGCACCCAGCTGACCAACAAGTACGCCGAGGGCTATCCCGGCAAGCGCTACTACGGCGGCTGCGAGCACGTCGACGTGGTCGAGCAGCTGGCCATCGACCGCGTGAAGAAGATCTTCGGCGCCGACGCCGCCAACGTGCAGGCCCACTGCGGCGCATCGGCCAACGAGGCCGTGATGCTGGCCTTCCTCAAGCCCGGCGACACCATCATGGGCATGAGCCTGGCCGAAGGCGGCCACCTGACCCACGGCATGCCTCTCAATATGAGCGGCAAGTGGTTCAACGTGGTGAGCTACGGCCTGAACGAGAAGGAAGAGATCGACTACGACGCGATGGAGCGCAAGGCGCACGAGCACATGCCCAAGCTCATCATCGCCGGCGCCTCGGCCTACTCGCTCGCCATCGACTTCGAACGCTTCGCCAAGGTCGCCAAGGACGTGGGCGCCATCTTCATGGTCGACATGGCCCACTACGCCGGCCTGATCGCCGCGGGCGTGTACCCCAACCCGGTGCCCCATGCCGACGTGGTCACCTCCACCACCCACAAGAGCCTGCGCGGCCCGCGCGGCGGCATCATCCTGATGAAGGCCCAGCACGAGAAGGCCATCAACAGCGCCATCTTCCCCGGCCTGCAGGGTGGCCCGCTGATGCACGTGATCGCCGCCAAGGCGGTGGCCTTCAAGGAAGCGCTGGCGCCCGAATTCAAGACCTACCAGCAGCAGGTGGTCAAGAACGCCCAGATCGTGGCCGAGACGCTGACCTCGCGCGGCCTGCGCATCGTGTCCGGCGGCACCCAGAGCCACGTGATGCTGGTCGACCTGCGCGCCAAGGGCATCACCGGCAAGGAAGCCGAGGCCGTGCTGGGCGCCGCCCACATGACCATCAACAAGAACGCGATCCCCAACGACCCGGAAAAGCCGATGGTCACCAGCGGCGTGCGCATCGGCACCCCCGCCATGACCACCCGCGGCTTCAAGGACGAGGAAGCACGCCTGACCGCCAACCTGGTGGCCGACGTGCTGGACAACCCGCGCGACGCGGCCAACATCGAGGCGGTGCGCGCCAAGGTCAATGCCCTGACCAGCCGCTTCCCGGTCTACCGCTGATCGCCACGCAGGAGCGCGCCGCATGAAGTGTCCTTTTTGCGGCCATGGCGACACGCAGGTCGTCGAGACCCGGATCTCGGAAGACGGCGACTTCGTGCGCCGCCGGCGCCAGTGCGGCGCCTGCGACAAGCGCTTCACCACCTACGAGCGGCCGGAGGTCACCTTCCCGGCCGTGGTGAAGAAAGACGGCCGCCGCGCCGACTTCGACGCCGGCAAGGTCCGCGCCTCGATGGCGCTGGCGCTGCGCAAGCGCCCGGTGAGCATCGAGCAGATCGACACCGCCCTCCTGCGCATCGAGCAGAAGCTGCTGTCCAGCGGGCTGCGCGAGATCGAGTCGACCAAGCTGGGCGAGCTCGTCATGCGCGAACTCAAGCGACTGGACAAGGTGGCCTACGTCCGCTTTGCCTCGGTCTACCGCAGCTTCGAGGACGTGGACGAATTCAGGCAGTTGTTGCGCGATATCTGACCTTCGCCGCCTGGCGATCATCGATTGCCACCGTTCGAGTGGCACTTCACGTCGAAAGTCTCCGGCCCTGGGCAATTTCCGCCCAGGGCCGGATTGCTTCCGCCTGACCTTCGACTCAGGCAGCCTACGCGCGCTCCTCACTAGCATTTCCCTCCCAACGAGTCAGGGAGGAATCGAGCGATGTTCAAGCGCGAACGGGCGCCGCGGCGCGAGCGCGGCCTGGTCCTGCTGGAGCTGCTGGTGGCGGTCTGCGTGCTTGCCATTCTTGCGGCCCTGGCGGCACCCAGCTTTGCCGCCATCTCCGAGCGGCAGAAGCTGCGCGCGGCGGTCGACGCGCTCACGACCAGCCTCTACACGGCGCGCGCCGAGGCCTACAAGCGAGGCGGACACGTCACCCTCGCCCAGAGCAGCGCGCCCGACTGCGTGCCCGGCGAGGGCAACAGCCGCTGGCGCTGCGGCTGGACGCTGTTTGCCGACGCCGACGAAGACGGCGTGCGCGACCCCGGCGACGAGCTGATCCTGGCCGAGCATCTGCCGCCCGGCATCGACATCCGGCAGACCAGCGAGCGCAGGGCGCTGAAGCTCAACGCGTTCGGGCAGTTCAGCGGCCAGCAGGGGCTGGGCTTCGTCCTGAGTTCCGAGGCGCGCAAGGACATGGCCACGGCCATCTGCATTTCCTCGGGCGGACGGGTGCAGCGCTTCGCGGGGGCGAGCCGGTGTCCCGGTTGACGCGCCGGCGCCATGCGTCGCGGGGCGTGGCGCTGCTCGAAGCCCTGATCGCCCTGGCGATCCTGGGCGCATCGCTGCTGGGGCTGCTCTACATGCAGCTTCGCACCATGGCCGACACCGAAAGCGCCCTGCGGCAGACGCAGGCGCTGCACCTGATCGACGACCTGGCCGAGCGCATCCGGTCCAATCCTGAAGGGCTGCGCGAGTTGGGCAGCTATAGAAGCGGCTGGGGCCCGGCGGCTGAGCCTGGCGTCGATTGCGAGTCCCGGTGGTGCAGTCCCGCCCAGCTGGCGCGCTGGGACCTCGCCCGCTGGAAGCGCCACCTCGCGCTGGCCCTTCCTCGAGGCGATGCCACCGTCTTCGACCCGGCCGAGCTACCTGCCGGCGCCACCCGCCGCATGCTGGGCGTCATGGTCGCCTGGCACAGCCGCCTGGGCGAAAGCTTCGAGAGCTCGGTACCCGGCGCCAGCTGCCCGGCCGACCACGTCTGCCAGTTCGGCCATGTCCAGCCTTGAACGAGGCCACCACCCGGATCGCCGCGCCGCCACCCGCGGTGCCATGCTGATCGACCTGCTGATCGGCCTGAGCGTCGGTGCCCTGGTGCTGGGCGCGGCCATCGCGGCCCTGCTGGTGGCCCGGGAGGCGGCCAGCACCGTCGCCGAGATGAGCCTGCTGCAGCAGCAGGCCTCGCACGCACTGCGCATGCTGGGCCTGCAGATCCGTCCGGCAGGCTCGGTCGAACTCCAGGCCAGCCCGGGGACGGCCGGCAGCTTCCAGGTCGCGGCCGCGGCACCGCTCCCGGGCGCCGGCACCGCGGTCGTCCAGGGCAAGGACGGCGTCATGGGCGCCGGCGACAGCCTTCGAGTCGTGCGCACCTCGTCGAACGCGCCCGGCCAGCAGGAAGACTGCCTCGGCCAGGAGATTGCGCCGGGCGAGCGCATGGAGGCCAGCTTCGAGGTCGACGCCAAGGGCGCCCTGCGCTGCCGCGGCGCCAGCCAGCCGCAGCCCCTGGTGACGGGCGTGTCGGGTTTCCGGCTGCGCTATCGCGTGCGTCAAGGAGAGCAGGCCCGCGACCTGCGCGCCAGCGAGGTCGAGGCCGGCCAGCTGTGGCCTGAGGTTGTCGCGGTCGAGGTCTGCCTCGACCTGCGGGGCGAGGAGCGCAGCTCCGCCCACGAGGCCCGCTACATCGACTGCAATGCCCAGCAAGTCACCAATGGCGGGCGGCTGCACCTGGTGACGCGCAAGCTGTTCCAGCTGCGCACGCGCCAGGAGAACTGAACATGCACCGGCGCCGTGATCGCAGGCGGGGCATGGCGCTGCTGGCGACCATGGTGATGGTCCTGCTGGCCGCGATGCTGCTCGCCAGCGCGCTGCGCACCGCCTGGCTCAACGAACTCATCGCGGGGACCGAGCTGGACTACCAGCGCAGCTTCGAGCACGCGCAGGCGTTGCTGCGCGATGCCGAACTCGACATCCAGGGAAGTTGCGGGCCACCGCAGGCTCCGAACTGCCGGCGGCAGGCCGACGGCCAACCCTGGTTTCCGCACCATGGCCCGCAGGAGCTTGCACCGCTGCGCGCGCTGCTCGCGGGCCGGGCGCCTTCCTGCCTGCAGGGCATCTGCCTGCCGGACAGCGTGGCGCCGGCGTTCTGGCGCTCGCCCGCCGGGGAGCTGGACAGGATGAAGGCCGTGGCGGCCCACTACGGCGAGTTCACCGGCGCCGCAGGCCAGCCGGCCAGCGATCCCCTGTTGATGGGCAAGGGCTGGTACTGGGTGGAAATCCTGCCTTTCGACGTCGCGGGGCCTTCGGGCGCCGGAGTCCCGACTCCGGATGCGGGCAGCCCCCTCATCTACCGGATCACCGCGATGTCCGAAGGCCGCAAGCCGGCGACGCGGGCGGTGCTGCAGTCCCTCCTCGTTCTGCAGAAGGCACCGCAATGAAGCGCCTCCTGTTCGCGGCCGGCATTGTCGTGGTTGCCACTCCAGCTCTCCCGATGCCGGACAGCAGGCTGTCACCAACCTGCGAGCCGCGCCTCGACGAAGCGCCCTGGTGCGAGCAAGGACGCAATCCGCGCCAGTCGCCACCGTTCGTCGCGGCCGGCGAGAGCCCATCACGCCCTCCGGTCGACGCGACCGCCCCGCCTTCGCCCGCCAGCGTCGGTCCCGGCCCGGCTCGCGGCGGCGAGGGGGCAGACGCCCCGCCCGACCTGCAGCAAGGCCAGCCCCTCCTCACCCGGCGCATTTCCTGGCGCCAGCTCCAATGAACACCCTCCGCTCACCCCGTGGATTCACCCTCGTCGAGATCCTGATCGTCCTCGCCCTGGTGGCGGTGCTCGCCGCGATCGCGCTGCCCCTCTACGACAGCCATGTGCATCGGGCGCGCCGCGCGGAGGCACGCACCGCCCTGCTGCAGACGGCGCATCGGCTGGAGCGCGAGGCGAGCGCAACCGGCGCCTATCCCAGCGGCGAACTGCCCGCATCGCTCGCCAGCGCCGCCGGCGCGCACTACCGAATCACGCGCCTGCCGCCTGCCAGCGAACTGGACGGTGCCCTGCGGTTCAGCCTGCAGGCGATCCCCGTGGGTGCCCAGGCCCGCGACGACTGCGGCACCTTCACCCTCAACAGCGCCGGGGAGCGTGGCCTCGTCGACAACCGCGCCCCGGTCGCCCTGTGCTGGCACCGTTGAGACTGCACGCCGGCGCGCCCGCCCGCTATGCTTGCGCGTCCATGATGCAGCTCGCCCTCCAGGCCGCACGCGACGCCCAGCGCGTGGCCCCTCCCAATCCCGCCGTCGGTTGCGTGATCGTCGCGCGCGACGGCGCCGTCATCGGCGTCGGCCATACGCAGCGCACCGGCGGCCCGCATGCCGAGATCATGGCGCTGCGCGACGCACAGGCGCGCGGCCGCTCGGTCGAAGGCGCCACGGTCTACGTCACGCTGGAGCCTTGTGCACACCACGGGCGCACCGGCCCCTGCTGCGACGCGCTCGTCGCGGCGCGGGTGGGCAAGGTGGTGGCCGCGCTGGCCGACCCGAACCCCCTCGTCGCGGGACAGGGCTTCGAGCGGCTGCGCGCGGCCGGCGTCACGGTCGAGGTGGGCCCCGGCGAAGAGCAGGCGCGCGAGCTGAACATCGGCTTCTTCAGCCGCATGCTGCGCAAGACGCCCTGGGTGCGCATGAAGGTGGCCGCCTCGCTGGACGGCCGCACCGCCCTGGAGAACGGCGTGAGCCAGTGGATCACCGGCCACGCAGCCCGCACCGACGGCCATGCCTGGCGCGCGCGCGCCGGCGCCGTGCTGACGGGCGTGGGAACGGTGCTGGAGGATGACCCGCGCCTCGACGTGCGCGAGGTCGAGACGCCGCGCCAGCCGCCGCTGGTCATCGTCGACAGCCACCTGCAGACCCCACCCGACGCGCGCCTCTTCGATACACCCGAGCGCCCGGTCTGGATCTACGCCGCGGCCGCCAACGCCGAGAAGGCGGCGCCCTTGCAGGCGCGGGGCGTCGAGGTGCGCTACCTGCCCAACGCGCATGGCAAGGTCGACCTGGCCGCCCTGCTGCGCGACCTGGCGGCGCGCGAGGTGAACGAACTGCACGTCGAGGCCGGCCACAAGCTCAACGGCTCGCTGCTGCGCGAAGGCCAGGTGGACGAACTGCTGGTCTACCTGGCGCCCAAGCTCATCGGCGCCGGCCTGGGCATGGCCAGCCAGATCTCGCCCAGCGGCCCGCTGCAGACGCTGGCGCAGGCAGTCGAGCTCGAATTCCACTCGGTGGAGCCCATCGGGCCCGACCTGCGCGTGATCGCCCGCCTGGCCGGCCGTTCCGCCTTCTGAAACCCCGGCGACCCGGGCGGCCGGGCATCTCTGCGAAAATGCGGGGATGTTCACCGGAATCATCACCGGCGTGGGGCGCATCGCCGCCGTCCACGACCTCGGAAGCTCTTCATCGCACGGCAAGCGCCTGCTCATCGCGGCGCCCGCCGCCTACCTCGACGATGTGGGCCTGGGTGACAGCATCGCGCTCAATGGCGCCTGCATGACGGTCACCACGCTGGACGCCGCCCGGCACGAATTCACCATCGACATCTCGGCCGAGTCGCTCGACAAGACGGCCGGCCTCGCCGACCCGGGCGCCCAGGTCAACCTGGAAAAGGCCCTGCGCGCGCAGGACCGCCTGGGCGGCCACATCGTGTCGGGCCACGTGGATGGCATCGGCCAGGTCAGTCGCTTCGAGCCCGTGGGCGAGAGCTGGGAGTTGCGCGTGCTGGCCCCCCGGAGCCTGGCGCGCTTCCTGGCCTACAAGGGCTCGATCACCATCAACGGCGTGAGCCTGACGGTGAACAGCGTGCAGGACCTCGCCGAGGGCAGCGAGATCAGCATCAACCTGATCCCGCACACGGTGCAGAACACCTCCCTGGGCCAGCTCAAGGCAGGCAGCCCGGTCAACCTGGAAATCGACACGGTGGCCCGCTACGTGGAGCGCATGCTGCAAGCCGGCGCCCTGCCCACCCCGCAGAAAGACAAGCAATCATGAACGCAGCCGTCACACCCCTGGCCAGCGCCACCCGCGCCCTCGCCCCCATCTCGCCCGTCGAGGAAATCGTCGAGGAGCTGCGCGCCGGCCGCATGGTCATCCTGGTCGACGAGGAGGACCGCGAGAACGAAGGCGACATCGTCATCGCCGCGGACCACATCACGCCCGAGGCCATCAACTTCATGGCCCGCCATGCGCGCGGCCTGATCTGCCTGACGCTCTCGCGCGAGATGTGCGAGCGCCTGCAGTTGCCGCCCATGGTGTCGCGCAACGGCGCCAAGCACTCGACCGCCTTCACCGTCTCCATCGAGGCCGCCGAGGGCGTGACCACCGGCATCTCCGCCGCCGACCGCTCGCGCACCGTGCAGGCCGCGGTGGCGCCCAACGCCGTGGCGGCCGACCTGGTGCAGCCCGGCCACATCTTCCCGCTGCAGGCGGTGGACGGCGGCGTGCTGATGCGCGCCGGCCATACCGAAGCAGGCTGCGACCTGGCCGCGATGGCCGGCTGCTCGCCCGCTTCCGTGATCTGCGAGGTGATGAACGAGGACGGCACCATGGCGCGCCTGCCCGACCTGCAGGTCTTCGCGGCCGAGCACGGCCTGAAGATCGGCACCATCGCCGCCCTGATCGAGCATCGCAGCCGCACCGAGACCCTGGTCGAGAAGGTCGGCTGCCGCGAGATCCAGACCGCCTCGGGCTGGTTCACCGCCCACGCCTTCCGCGACACGCCCAGCCGCGGCGTGCACCTGGCGCTGGTGCGCGGCCGCTGGAACCCCGACGAGACGGTGCCGGTGCGCGTGCACGAGCCGCTGTCGATTCTGGACGCGCTGGAAGTGAACCGCTCCATGCACTCCTGGAGCCTGGATGCCAGCCTCGCCCACATCGCGGCGGAGGGCAAGGGCGTCGCGGTGTTCCTCAATTGCGGCGAATCGGCCGAGGAACTGGTCTCCCAGTTCGAAGGCAAGGCCCGCCCGGCGCAGGCTCCGGAGCGCGGGCGCATGGATCTGCGCAGCTACGGCGTGGGCGCGCAGATCCTGCGCGAGTGCGGCGTGCAACGCATGAACCTCCTGGGCACGCCGCGGCGCATGCCCAGCATGGCGGCAGGCTACGGCCTGGAGATCGCCGGCTACATCACCAAGAAAGACTAAGAAAGAAAGAACGACACCATGCAAGGTGCAAACAAGGGAGCGGTCGCGCTCGACGGCAAGGGACTGCGCATCGGCATCGTGCAGGCGCGCTTCAACGAGGACATCACGGATGCGTTGGCGCAGGCGTGCAAGGGCGAGCTGGAATCGCTGGGCGTGGGCGCGGGCGACATCGACCACGTGACGGTGCCCGGCGCGCTGGAAGTGGCCACGGCCCTGCAGGCCATGGCCGAGCGCGGCGGCTACCAGGCGCTGGTGGCGCTGGGCTGCATCATCCGCGGCGAGACCTACCACTTCGAGCTGGTGGCCAACGAATCGGGCAACAGCGTGAGCCGCGTGGCGCTGGACTACCGCCTGCCGATCGCCAACGCCATCCTCACCACCGAGAACCACGCGCAGGCCGAGGCCCGCCAGGTGGAGAAGGGCCGCGATGCGGCCCGCGTGGCCGTCGAGATGGCCCAACTGCTGGCGCGCCTCGCATGACCGAAGACGCCAAGCCCAGCCGCCCGCCGCGCCAGTCGCGCACCGGCGTGACCAGCACCGGCGCCCGCAAGGCCTCGGCCAAGTCCACCCGCAGCCGCGCGCGCGAGTTCGCGCTGCAGGCGCTCTACCAGCACATCGTGGGCCGCAACGAGGCCGCGTCCATCGATGCCTTCACACGCGACCTCGCCGGCTTCCACAAGGCCGACGCGGCGCACTACGACGCGCTGCTGCACGGCAGCATCGCCGAGGCCGAGGAGCTGGATGCGCTGATCACGCCGCTGCTGGACCGCAAGCTGGCCGAGATCTCGCCCATCGAGCATGCGACCATGTGGATCGGCGTGTACGAGTTCCGCCACTGCCCCGACGTGCCCTGGCGCGTGGTGCTCAACGAGTGCATCGAGCTGGCCAAGGAATTCGGCGGCACCGACGGCCACAAGTACGTGAACGCGGTGCTCAACGGCCTGGCGCCCAAGCTGCGCGAGGCCGAGGTCGAGGCCGACCGCGCCACCGGCAAGGCCCGGCCCTGAGGAACCCGACAAGATGAGAATCGCCTCGCGCGCCGAACGCATCGAGCCCTTCTACGTGATGGAGGTGGCCAAGGCCGCCTCGCAGATGGCGCGCGAAGTCGCGCACAGCGACCGGCCGATGATCTTCCTGAACATCGGCGAACCCGACTTCACCGCCCCGCCCCTGGTGCAGGAAGCCGCCGCCCGCGCCGTGAGCCGCGGCGCCACGCAGTACACGCACGCCGTCGGCCTCGACGAACTGCGCGAGCGCATCAGCGGCTGGTATGCGCAGCGCTTCGGCCTGCAGATCCCGGCGCGCCGCATCGTGGTCACCGCCGGCGCCTCGGCGGCGCTGCAGTTGGCCTGCCTGGCGCTCATCGAGCGCGGCGACGAGATACTGATGCCGGATCCGAGCTATCCGTGCAACCGGCACTTCGTGAGCGCCGCCGAGGGCAATGCGGTGCTGATCCCGACCACCGCCGAAGAACGCTTCCAGCTCAGCGCCGCCAAGGTCGAGGCCGCGTGGACCGACAAGACCCGCGGCGTGTTGCTGGCCTCGCCCTCCAACCCGACCGGCACCTCGATCGCGCCGGAGGAACTGCGCCGCATCCACGAGGTGGTCAAGCGCAAGGGCGGCATCACGCTCATCGACGAGATCTACTTGGGCCTGTCCTACGACGAGGCCTACAGCCACTCGGCGCTGGCGATCGATGACCAGATCATCAGCATCAACAGCTTCAGCAAGTACTTCAACATGACCGGCTGGCGCCTGGGCTGGCTGGTGGTGCCCGAGGTGCTGGTTCCGGTGGTGGAGCGCCTGGCGCAGAACCTCTTCATCTGCGCGAGCACGGTGTCGCAGTACGCGGCGCTGGCCTGCTTCGAGCCCGAGAGCATCGCCGAATACGAGCGCCGCCGTGGCGAGTTCAAGGCGCGGCGCGACTGGTTTATCCCGCAGCTGGAGGCCGCCGGCCTGCCGGTGCCGGTGGCGCCCGACGGCGCCTTCTACGCCTGGGCCGACTGCACGAAGATGGCCGAACACCTGGGCGTGACGGGCAGTTGGGACTTCGGCTTCGAGATCATGAAGCGTGCGCACCTGGCCATCACGCCGGGCCGCGACTTCGGCACGGCCGAGACCAGCCGTTTCGTGCGCTTCTCGACCGCCAGCTCGATGGCGCATCTGGAAGAAGCCATCGCGCGGCTGCGCGCCCTCTGACCGGTGCCGATGAGTTTCGCGCACCCGATCCGCGTCTACTGGGAAGACACCGACGCCGGCGGCATCGTCTTCTATGCCAACTACCTGAAGTTCATGGAACGGGCGCGCACCGAGTGGCTGCGCTCGCTGGGCATCGAGCAGCAGAAGCTGCGCGAGACCTCGGGCGGCATCTTCGTGGTCAGCGAGACCTCGCTCAAGTACCACCGCCCCGCCCGCCTGGACGATCAACTCCTGGTTACAGCGCAGCTGCGGCAGGCCGGCACCGCGTCGTTGATAATCGAGCAACGCGTGCTATCAAATCCAGAGCAGAAGAGCGCGCCGGAAGAGCTTCCGGCACAGGCCTTGCTCTGCGAGGGCACCATTCGTATCGGCTGGGTGAACGCCGCTTCCATGCGGCCGAGCCGCCTGCCCGCCTCTGTTTCGACAGCCTTCGAGCGCATCGCCTTCTCGCGCGGAACTCCGCCGGGCGCTGCCTCTCAACAGTGAAGCCATGAACAATCAAGACTTCTCGATCATCACCCTCATCCTCCACGCCAGCTTCGTGGTGCAGCTGGTCATGCTGCTGCTGGTCGTCGTGTCCGTGGGCAGCTGGGCCTCGATCTTCCGCAAGTTCTTCTCGCTCAAGCGCACCCGCGCGCTCAACGACGACTTCGAGCGCGAGTTCTGGTCCGGCACCAGCCTGAACGAGCTGTTCTCCTCCGCCGCGCAGAACGCGAAGTTCGCCGGGCCGATGGAACGCATCTTCGCCAGCGGCATGCGCGAGTACCACAAGCTGCGCGAGCGCCAGATCGGCGACGCCACCACCCTGCTCGACGGCGCGCGCCGCGCCATGCGTGCGAGCTTCCAGCGCGAGCTGGACGCGATCGAATCCAACCTCTCCTTCCTGGCCACGGTCGGGTCCGTCTCGCCCTACGTGGGCCTGTTCGGCACGGTGTGGGGGATCATGCATGCCTTCACCGGCCTGGCCAGCCTGCAGCAGGTGACGCTGTCCACCGTGGCGCCCGGCATTGCCGAAGCGCTGGTGGCCACCGCCATCGGCCTGTTCGCCGCAATCCCGGCCGTCGTGGCCTACAACCGCTTCGCCCGCGAGATCGACAAGATCGCCATCGCGCTGGAGACCTTCATCGAGGAGTTCTCCAACATCCTGCAGCGCAACCTGTCGGCGCAGGCCACCACGGCCGGTGGCCGCTGACCGCTGGTCTTGACGGAAAAGGAGGCCTGAGCCATGCCCGCCGTTTCCCATCGCGGCCGCGGACGCCGCACGATCAACGAGATCAACATGGTCCCGTTCATCGACGTGATGCTGGTGCTGCTGATCATCTTCATGGTCACCGCCCCGCTGATCACGCCGAGCGTGATCAACCTGCCGAGCGTGGACCGCGCCAACAAGCAGCCGGACAAGCCCATCGAGATCGTCATCAAGAGCGAGGACGAGGTGCAGGTGAAGAAGGACCCGTCGCAAGGCAGCGGCGGCGCCTCGGTGCCCTTTGCGCAGATCGGCAAGGTGGCACTGGATGCGCAGGGCGGTGACGAGAACCGCCCGGTGGTCATCAGCGCCGACAAGTCGGTGAAGTACGAGACCGTGGTCAAGGCGATGAACCAGCTCAAGCGCAGCGGGATCGAACGCGTCGGCCTATCGGTGCAGACCACCGGCGGCAAGTAAGCCCACGATGTCCCTGGCCGCCGACCGTCCCGAATTCGCGCCGCCGCCGCAGCGCGGCACGGTGCGCGCGCTGATCCTGGCGCTGATCGCCCATGCGCTGCTGATCGCCGCGCTGACCTGGGGCGTGCGCTGGAAGCGCGACAGCGAGAACGATGCGGTGGAGGCCGAGTTGTGGTCCACCACCGTGCAGCAGGCCGCGCCGCGCGCCGTGGCACCGCCCACGCCCGCCCCGGTGCCTGCACCACCGCCGCCCCCGCCACCTCCTCCGCCGGCGCCCGCGCAACCCGTGGCGCCGCCGCCCCCGCCGGTGCCCAAGCAGCCGGACATCAACCTGGAGCAGGAGAAGCGCAAGCAGGAACAGCAGGCCCAGCGCGAGCGCGAACTCGAGCAGCAACGCAAGGAGCAGCAGCGCCAGAAGGAACTCGCGCAGCAGAAGGCCGAGCAGGAGGACCGCCAGAAGCAGCTTGCCCAGCAGAAGGCCGAGCAGCAGAAGAAGGAACTGGAAGCCAAGAAGCAGCAGGAAGAGGCTGACCGCAAGAAGCAGGAACAGCAGCAGAAGCTGGCCGAGCAGAAGAAGAAGGACGAGGCGGCCAAGCAGGCGGCTGCGGCGCAGGCTGCGAAGGACCGGAACGACACCATCAAGCGCATGCAGGCGATGGCGGGAACGGGCGACCCGAATTCGACCGGCAAGGCGGCACAGTCCTCCGGCCCGTCGGGCAACTACGCGGGCCGCGTTCGCGCGGCGGTGCGGCCCAACATCACGTACCCCGATGTCGACACGGTGGCGGGCAACCCCACGGCCGAGTTCGAGGTCAACCTCGCGCCCGATGGCACCATCGTCGGCGTGAAGCTGCGCAAGTCCAGCGGCGTGCCCGGATGGGACGACGCGGCCGAGCGCGCGCTGCGCAAGACGGACAAGCTGCCGCGCGACGTCGACGGGCGAATCTACACGCCCATGACGATTTCCTTGCGTCCCAAGGACTGACTTTTTATTGCGTTTGCGTTTGCGGGCGGGTCAGAGGCCTGCGTGCCGCTGTGTGCGCAGCATGCGACTCGGGCGGTTGGCGCCTGCGGCGCCGACTTCCCTGCGCTGCTCGCGAAGCCGGCCCGCGTCAGAACTCGCGACTCCGTCGCTCAGACAGCTGCCGCAAGTCAGATGTTGAAGTTCTTGTGTGTCCTTCGGCACACAAGAACGGGCCGGCTCCGCTGCGCTGCTCGGCGCCCGAGACGCATGCTGCGCACACAGCGGCACACAGGCCTTTGACCAGGACACGGCCGTGGTGCTCGATCGCCGTGGATACCGTCACCCCGTTTCCCACGGGTCGCGGCAGGCGGTCCGGGCTGGGGGCGATTTCCGGGGCGGTGAGGAGCGCAGTGCCGGGGCTTGGTTT